>JACCDZ010064680.1_pt1 | contig 188595 bp, 199 predicted proteins | sample 7449551 | NCBI WGS metagenome assembly JACCDZ01 (sample SAMN15323452, study PRJNA562643) | freshwater metagenome | isolation source: river surface water | place: USA:Blue River Watershed | collected 2017-08-18
AAAGGTGGAGAGCCGAAGTCGTCCGAACCTAAGGGCGGTGAACCTAAATCATCTGAACCAAAAGGTGGAGAGCCTAAATCCTCTGAACCTAAGTCCTCTGAGCCTAAGGGTGGTGAACCGAAGTCCTCTGAACCAAGAGGTGGCGAACCTAAGTCCTCTGAGCCTAAGGGTGGAGAACCTAAATCTTCCGAGCCTAAAGGTGGTGAACCTAAGGGCGGTGAACCAAAAGGTGGAGAACCAAAATCATCTGAACCTAAAGGTGGTGAACCAAAATCCTCTGAACCTAAAGGTGGAGAACCAAAATCATCTGAACCTAAAGGTGGCGAACCTAAGTCTTCCGAACCTAAGGGCGGTGAACCTAAATCGTCTGAGCCTAAGGGTGGCGAACCAAAATCATCTGAACCTAAAGGTGGCGAACCAAAATCATCTGAACCTAAAGGTGGCGAACATAAGTCCTCTGAACCAAAAGGTGGCGAACCTAAGTCCTCTGAACCAAAAGGTGGCGAACCTAAGTCCTCTGAACCAAAAGGTGGTGAACCTAAATCATCTGAACCAAAAGGTGGTGAACCAAAATCATCTGAGCCTAAGGGCGGTGAACCTAAATCGTCTGAGCCTAAGGGTGGTGAACCTAAATCCTCTGAACCAAAAGGTGGAGAACCTAAGTCCTCTGAGCCAAAAGGTGGCGAACCTAAATCATCTGAGCCTAAAGGTGGTGAACCTAAATCGTCTGAGCCTAAGGGTGGAGAACCTAAATCTTCCGAGCCTAAAGGTGGTGAACCTAAGTCCTCTGAGCCTAAGGGTGGAGAGCCTAAATCCTCTGAACCTAAGGGTGGAGAACCTAAATCTTCCGAGCCTAAAGGTGGTGAACCTAAGGGCGGTGAACCGAAGTCCTCTGAACCAAAAGGTGGCGAACCTAAATCATCTGAGCCTAAGGGCGGTGAACCTAAAGGTGGAGAGCCTAAATCCTCTGAACCAAAAGGTGGCGAACCTAAGTCCTCTGAGCCTAAGGGTGGCGAACCTAAATCTTCCGAACCTAAAGGTGGAGAACCTAAGTCGTCCGAACCAAAATCATCTGAGCCAAATGAGTCTGGCCCACAAGGGGAAGCTAATCCCCCTATCGTTGGCCCATCAATATCACCACCTCCTGTTGCGAGAAACATTGATGGTGAAGATCGCAGCGTAGGTGGTACTAAAACTACTGAAAACGTATTGCCAAGTGTTCAGCTGGTTATTAGAAAACCAAATGTGGCGCCTTCTGTAGAGAAAGGGTACGAGATTAATTTGGGAGAGCAAAGTCAAGCGGTAACTTTGCGCCCATTAGATAAAGTTGATCCAAATTACCAAGAGCTTGGTCGTGATATAGGTAAGTCTGAGTTCAAGGTTGTTGGTGCGAATGGTGTTCCTTATAGCTATACAGTTTCAATGCGTGAGGGTGGTATGGAAATTACCCCATCTAACCTCTCTGCTATTCAGTATGTAGAAGGTAACCGAGAGTCTGTTGTTTCAAATGCGGTGAAATCAGTTATTGATAACATCAAAGTTGAACCTAGCCTGATTCGTACTATTTTCATTGACTTACGATAATGGAGTGAACTCTCTTGGTTAGCCAAGAGAGTTTTCTATGGCCTTTAATTTAGAAAAATTTGAAAGTTATGTTTACAGTCGCCAGCATGAGAAGGCGTCTCGTGAACTCGTTAATCTTTTAACGGATTTAGATGCAAATTATGGTGTGATTGGCCAGTCTTTCGAGTTGGCTGCACCAGCTGTTGCTGTTCATCAAAATTTCGATCAGCATGTGCTCTCTAGAATTACAGCAGCTATTGGAAGTTTATTTGCTGATAGTGAACTTCACTTTTCAGCTGATTGGTATAGTCAAATTTTGACGATCCAACGCTGGTTATCCACTTTATTTGCTGCTAGCCCATTCAGAAATGCAGACCATATTATTCGCTTGCTAGATAAAAACTGGCAAGGCGATCCCAGTGTGGTCAATATTCAGGCACCTGATCTTATTAAGTTTTGTATGTTGTATTCACCGGAGTCTGAGATTCCGTTGGATATTGATATGCTCTATGAAATTAATCCTAATTTAGCTGTTGGTTTGTGTGTGGCATTAATCTCTCCGCGATTCTTGGCTTCGCCAGCTGCTCATCAGAAGCGTGAACAGATTCTTCCATGGCTCACTAAGAAAATATTAGACGTAAAAGACCTTGATGATTTGCCCGTAGGTATTTTGCATGACGTTTACATGCATTGTAGTTATGCAGATCGTCCAGATAAGCATGATGTCAAACGTTCAATTAATCAGCTAATTAAAAGAAAAATGAATGCGCTGGGTATTCATGATCTTTCATTTAAAAATAAACAACTGCGGAATAAGCCCGTTTTAATGGTTGTTTTGGAGTGGTTCACATCAGGACACTCTATTTATAGAACGCATTCTCTAACAATGGAGGCTGCGCGAGAAAAATTTCATGTAGTAGCTTTGGGTTATGGGCAATGTGTCGATGAAAGAACTCGATTAGTATTTGATGAATTTATAGAGATTGGGCAAGCATCTTTATTTGATCAAATGATTCAGATTCAACAGGTGGCTGAGCGGTTGCAGCCAAATATTTTATATATGCCAAGTGTGGGCATGTTTCCACTAACTATGTTCTTGGCTAATCTGCGCGTGGCACCTTTGCAATTAATGGCTTTGGGGCATCCAGCCACTGTACATGCTCATGCAATTGATTATGTAGTTGTGGAAGAAGATTATGTGGGTCGGGAAAGTTGTTTTAGTGAAAAATTGCTTAAATTACCTTCAGATGGAATGCCTTATAGGCCATCAGCCCAAGCTGAAGGCTTGATGATCCAAAAAAATGCTAGAGCAGGTGGCCCTGTTCAGATTGTTTTATGCGCTACCACGATGAAGTTAAATCCACACTTCTTAGAAGTTTGCCGAGAAATTGTCCGGCGCTCTTCCCAGTCAATTCATTTTCATTTCTTAATTGGGCAGGCGCAGGGTTTGCTATATCCTCAGGTGAAGCAAGTGGTTAATTTGTATTTGTCTGATGAGCATGTGACGGTATATCAGCATCAGCCTTACGATCGATATATGCAAGTGATTGCTAATTGTGATTTCTTTATCAATCCATTCCCATTTGGGAACACTAATGGAATTATTGATACCGTTACTTGTGGCTTGGTCGGTATTTGTAAAACAGGGGCTGAAGTTCATGAGCATATTGATGAGGGTTTATTTCATCGACTTGAATTTCCTAACTGGATGATTGCACGAGATAACGAATCGTATATTACAGCGGTATTGCGATTAATTAATGATCCCAAAGAGCGTTTGTTATTATCCGATTTGTATTCTGGAGCAAAAAATTTACATAAAATATTTAATGGCAGAGCTCAAATTATGTCTGAGCAATTTGCTACGCTGTTGTAAATAAAACTTTATGCGGGTATCGATGAGAAATTGGTTGCGACTAGCAATAGCATTTATTGGCTTGAATTTTATATATATAAATTCAACATTAGCCCTTGCTTATAAGGAAGAGGTTTTAACAATTCCTTATGATTGGTCTTGGAATTTAGAGGTAACCTTATATAAACCTGTAGGTGATGGTCCATTTCCTTTGGTGGTTGTTAATCATGGTAAATCAGGCGTTCCAGCCCGTGAGCAGCCAAGATTTAGAGCGCCTAATGCAGTGCAAGATTTTTTAAGTCGTGGGTATGCTGTTATGCTGCCTATGCGTACAGGTTTTTCAAAATCTGATGGGGTTTATAAGCAAAGAGGATGTGACTTAGAGAAAGACGCCATCTTGCAAGCCAAGTCAATTGATGTGGCAATACAGCACTTTATTAAGCAGCCTTATATTGACGCGAGTCGAGTGCTAGTTGTTGGTCACTCTTATGGTGGATTAGTAAGTGTCGCCTATGGAGCAAATTATCAAAATTCTTATGTCAAAGGTATTATTAGTTTTTCAGGCGGCTTGAAAAATTTATCTGGACCTTGTGTGTGGGATGTGTCTTTGGTTAAGGCTTTCTCAGAGTTTGGAAAAACAGCACGTGTTCCAAGTTTATGGATTTATGCAGATAATGATGAATTATTTCCGCCAGCTCTAGCTAAAAATTCCTCTGCTGCTTATCGTGGTGCTGGAGCGCCGGTTCAGTCAGTGCTGATAGACTCATTTCAGGGGGAGGGGCACCAATTATTTGACAGTAGAGATGGTGTCAAGTTGTGGTCCCCATATGTGACTGAGTTCTTAAAGAGTATTCATTTCTAATGAATAAATCACTAACTTTCTAAAGCTTTTCTTAAATATGGGTCAATATCGGGTTGACCGAGTAGCCATGATTTGTAATCCATGGGCACTTCGTTAAGCGGAATGCCTTTATGTTTACCAAAAGGCATATGAGTTGGCATACGAGCCTTTTCGCTAGCAATCCACAAGGCTTCAGCTGTATCGATGCGAAGTTCAATGCAAATAGCTTCCAATATTTTCGCGCAAATACCTACATCCGCTAATGCTGAGTGGGCGTTGCGCAATTGCTCACGAGCATGCTGCCTATCTAGATGGTATAGCAATGCACTTTGATTGTGGCTATCCAAGTGGGGCCATACTTTTCTGGCTAAGGCCAAGGTGCAGATGCGCTTAATGGGAGGTTGACCTAATACCTGCCAGTCAAAATCTACATTGTGACCAATTAGATAGCTGACATCGTCCGGCAATTTAAAGCTACTAGCAGGAGGGCAATCGATTAATTCTTCATCAAGAATATGATGGGTTGCGAGTGCGCCCAAGCTAATCGGTTTACCAGGGTTATACCGTTGTACAAATGTCTCACCAATGGTTAATGGAGTCAGGCTGGTTACCTCTAGCCAGGCAGCCTCAATCAGAACAGGCTCTTTAATATCAGTGGCTTCAGTATCAAAAATAACAATTTGTGGCATAAGTATCTGCGGATGTGGTGATGGAGGATGGTGAATTTTATTTGATTATCCTCATTATGCTCGTAATAGATTTTATGCTGATTAAGTTGCAAATAGATTATGATGAAGCAGTGAAGGTATGCATATGAAAAAGAGCTTATTAACGGCTATTTGCCTTGTAATTTATACGTTTTTTGAGGTTCTAATTGTTTTGTTGGATGTGTGCTTTCTGACGCTGCTATTTGTCATTCCCAATATTTTTGGTTTTTATTCAAAAAAATATTTAGAGCAAGATGTCTCTATTTTTTGCTTGGTTTTAAGCATAGCTCTGCTAGGGGTTGGGTACGTATATAAAAAAGAGACGCAACATGTTTTGAAGAAAATCTTACGACCTATATCTGAGCGGATAATAGAAAAGATACGACTTACTAATTACTTTAATTGATCTCAATGAATTTACTTATTGCCTTCTTCTTGAATACCATGTTGGTTTTGACCACAATTGTGATTCACTATGAGGTGCTTTACTACCTCGCAAAAAAACTTCCTCGTTTACATCATGTTGCACCAAGATTTAGAGTGTTGATTGGTGTATGTGCCATATTTGTAACGCATGTCATTGAGATTTGGTTTTTTGCTTTGGGTTATTACGTGACGCTTCAAATTGAAGGTATGGGCAATTTGATTGGCGAAATTACAAGTCATGGCCAGTTGCTAGATACCGTCTATTTATCGTTTGTGACATTTACAACAGTGGGTTATGGCGATTTGGTTGCCAATGGATATATGCGTTATTTAACAGGTGTTGAAGCTTTAACAGGGTTGATTTTGGTGACGTGGTCGGCTTCTTTCTTATTTGTGGAAATGCAGAAATTTTGGACGGTTAATAAAGAGTAAATCTGGTCACCAATATTTGAAAAATTTATTTAATAGGAGGAAATCATGTTCCCAGAACACAGAGACTTAATCACTAAATTAAAAACAACGGATCGTCATTTTTTACATCTCTTTGATAAGCACAATGATCTTGATCAAAAGATTAAAAATATGGAAACGCATGTTGAGCCAGGTACGCCGACTGAGATTGAAAATTTAAAGAAAGAAAAATTATTAATTAAAGATCAACTATTTGCCATTTTGAAAAAGGCTGAGTCTTAGTCAAAGTCATTGATCTATGAGCTATGAAGGATTTACTTCATGGCTTTATTCAAAACAAGAGGTCTAGGGGTTTTCCACCCTAGACCTCTTGTTTTTAGGGCTATACGATGAAACAGTCTCATGTGCTAAACATTAGTCATTCACGGTCTAGTCGATGAAAAATATTCAAGACTCAATTGCGGCGATTGCCACGGCTTGGGAGCGAGCCTGGAATCAGCATGACTTCACCCTATTTAAAGGTTATCTTGCCAAGGATGCTAATTGGATGGGGACTCCTGTTGATTGTTGGCACGGCAGTAAGGAGATATTACGAGTTCACGCTGAGTTGCATAAAGAACAATGGCAATTCACAAGGTGGCGTACTGCAAATATTTCATGTGAGAGTACTGCGCCAGGTGTGGTCTTGGCATATATTGATTGGGTATTTGAACATCTAAATCAAGCCGATGAAGTGATCTCTTCTAGAGAAGGGTTGTTTACTTGGATGTTGGTTAAAAAAACCAATCAATGGTTAATTGCATCTTGCCAAGCTGAAAATCTCTTTATTTAGCAGCCAGACTTGGCTTGCTTTTTCTTTTACTGAGTGCCTAAATAATCAATGATGATGAAGGAAAAATACGTCTAAAATGGATCTAGTGCGATGATTTTCTGAGGCGCCAAGTTAAGTTCTTAGAAAATATCTTAAATTAAGCGAATAATAGGCTGCTATGAAAAAAATTCTTGTTATGAATGGCCCTAACTTAAATTTATTAGGTATGCGTGAGCCTGATAAATACGGGACAACCACTTTAGCTGAGTTGGAGGCTATGTGTCGCGAAGAGGCTGGTGAAGCAGGGTATGAACTTGATTTTTTTCAGAGCAATCATGAAGGTGATTTGGTCGACAAAATTCATGAGGCTGGTAAAGCTTATAAAGCAGGTCAATTAAAAGGAGTTATTTTTAATCCTGGCGCTTATACGCATACTTCTATTGCATTGCATGATGCGATAGTCGGGGTGGATGGCTTGCCGGTTGTTGAGGTGCATATTTCAAATGTGCATGCTAGGGAGCCTTTTAGACATCAGTCTTATATATCTCCAGTAGCGGTTAGCATTATTGTTGGCTGTGGCGTTTATGGTTATATTTTGGCCATTAAGGCTTTGGCTAGCAGGGCATAAGTAGAAATAATGATTGCTATCAGTTTTGAAGGCTGATAGATTGATTGCATGCAGTACATTTTTTGCCTAAATAGGGGAATGTTTGTATGAAGAAGTCAATCAATGAAAACTTGTTTGCAAGTCAACAAAAGGCAGTTGAATCTACTCGTGCCATGGCAGAGGTTGCTGTTAAAAATGCACAAGAAGTTGCTGCCTTAAATCAAAAAGCTGCTCAAGATTTGGCGCGTGCCTTTCAGGAAAAAGTATCGGAGCTTCTAAAAGTAAAAGACCCTCGAGCGGCATTTGATTTGGTACAGGCTCAGGTTTTGCAAGATGCTGCATTGCAAGTAGCGAACTATCAGAGTCAGGTGGCGCAGGTCTTAAAAACAGGTAATCGTGAATTAACACGCATTGCTGAGGATATGATTGCAGAATCCAAGAGTGACTTGATTCATTTTGTTAATGAGGCAACTGCTAATGCTCCTGCTGGATCAGAGGCTTATGTTTCTACATTTAAGACTGCGTTTAATCATGCGCTACAAAATTTTGAATTAATACGTGCGGCAACGGCTGATTCATTTCATAACTTTGAAAAGAGTGTTGAAAATATGGGGCACTTGGCGAAAGACTCACCAGTCGTGAAGAAGCGAGCGAACAAAAAATAACCCTCCAAATAGCCTCCCTATTAAAAATGCCACCCTTGGGTGGCATTTTTAATAGGGAGGAGTAAAACTTGATCTTAAAATTTTGAGTGAGTTGTTTTTAGCATACTGTTGGGTACTAAGCCCCCAATTAACATCCCTGTTAGGCTGGCGCACAAACCTACTAATTGCGGTGGTGCAATGCCGTCTGGCCAAACAATTTCACAGACTATCCAACTGCTTAATCCACCAAGAACTGCTAAGACGCCGCCTAATGTATTTGCTCGCGACCAATACACGCCAAATGCTAATGGCACAAAGGCTGCAACTAACGTAACTTTATAAGCATTTTCCACCATCTTAAAAATTGATAAGTTTGAGTTCAAAGCAAAAATAGTCACAATCGCTGTAAAGCAGAGTACTGTGATACGCATGATTTTCAGTAGGTGCTTATCGCTGAGATGTTTAAATAAGCCTTTGACGATGTTTTCTGCAAATGTGACTGATGGTGCTAGTAAAGTCGCACTCGCACAACTCTTAATAGCTGACAGTAGTGCTCCAAAGAACATGATCTGGGCAAACAGTGGGGCATGATTCAAAATCAAATTGGGCAAAATTAATTGCGAATCTGTTTGTAGGTAGTTCTCAACCAGTTGAGGGTTGATGAGGCTGGCTGAGTAAGCAAGAAAAATTGGAATAAATGCAAATATAAAATATAGAACGCCTCCAAGAATCGATGCTCTTACTGCGATCCTCTCATTTTTGGAGGAGGTGATTCGTTGGAATACATCTTGCTGAGGTATTGAGCCTAGCATCATCGTAATCAGTGCCGCTATAAATCCTAATACGGCAGCAAGGTTCCATTCGGGAAGAATGATCAATTTTCCAGCTGCGGCGGCATGATTAATAACAACATCAACGCCACCCGTTAGATTGCTAACCTCAAACCCAATGTACAGCATGCCTAAGACAATGATGATCATTTGGATGAAGTCTGTAATGGCCACAGACCACATGCCCCCAAATAAGGTGTAAATCAATACGCTAGCTGCGCCAAGGATCATGCCAGTTTGTTGTGACATGACATCATTGGATACCACGTTAAACACTAAGCCTAAGGCTTTAATCTGTGCTGCTACCCAGCCTAAGTAAGAAACGACGATGCATAACGTCACTAATACTTCGACAGTGCGACCATATTTTTCTTTAAAGAAATCACCGATGGTGAGGTATTTTTTGCTGTAAAGGTGGCGTGCAAAAAAGAGGCCCACCAAAATTAAGCACATGGATGAACCAAACGGATCAGAAATGATGCCGCCCATACCCTCCCTTAAAAAGGTTGCTGGAACCCCTAAAACTGTTTCTGAGCCGAACCATGTGGCAAAAACAGTGGCTGTAACAATATACATGGGGAGGCTGTGTCCTGCAGCAGCAAAGTCAGCTGTATTTTTTACCCTCATAGCTGCCCATAGGCCGATGCCGATAGATATCACCCAGTAAATAATGACAAACCAGATAAGCATAGGGTCCTTTTTGATGGAAAGTTGCCGAATTATAGGGCTAGGTGGCAAATATGACAAAAATGCTAAAACAAGTCTTTATATGGATTGGCAAGGGAATTATTTAGGTATAGGATGGAGAAGTAACCACTTGTTTGGAGATAAAAATGGCGACACAAAAAGACTTCATGGAATGGCAACGAGAGCGTGCTAAAGAGTTGTTTACGCTGTCGCATAAGTTGTTAGAGACGGCGAAGCAGTTTAGTGAGCATCAAGCTGCCGAAATCAAGGCAAGCATGGATCATGCAAAGTCGTATGCCAAGCAAGCTGCAACGAATGATGTTAATAAGCTAAAGGCTTTGCAAGAACAATTTTCTGAAGAAGCTAGTGCACGTATGGTGGCTTATCAAAAGAAGGTTAAGGCACTTTTAAAAACGATAGAAGATGAGGCTGCAGACGAGGTTGAAAAGCATCTCAATAAAGCGCGTAGCGCTATGGAAACCTGGTTAAAAGAAGCGAGTAAAAATCTACCCGCTGGCTCAGATAAATTTACTGATGTCGTCAGGGATATTGCTGATGCTGGTCATAAAGTTTTAAAAGAGGGTAGAAAGATGGCTAAGCAAGCGGCTGAGGCTGCTGAGCAAGGTGTGGCAGATTTGGAGAAGATGGTTAAAAAGCCTGCTGCAGTTAAAAAGGCGCCTGCTGCAGTTAAAAAGGCGCCTGCTGCCAAAAAGTCAACGAGATCTCGGCGATAATTTGTTGGTAGATAAAAAGGCTATCTAAAGATAGCCTTTTTTATGGCATAAGCATGGTTCAGGAATATATGATTGAAAGGGCATCCATGAATTTGAAAAAAGTGATTAGCCTAATGCTTTTGGTGACGGTTTCTGCTTGCTCGATGATGGATGAAAAAAAGACTGCTAATCAATCAACTGGCCATTGGACGCTTGAATTTACTTGGTTAAAAAATGACAAGCCTGTCAAAGTTCAGTCTTATGAATACGCCTCAAGAAGTGAATGCTTCAATGCGATGTACGCTATGCAGCAAGACGCTAAAAAGGGGCGTCATCAGAGTGGCGCAGGCCTTTGTTACAAGGCCTTTGCGGATGGTCAAGAACGAACTGCTAATGATGTATTGGCGCGTTATCGTTAATATGTTTAAAGTTGGTTGCTAGGTTTAACTAAATCTCTTCTTAGGTAGCCTAATTTTTCAGCTTTTTGTAATAACTGCTCTTCTAGTTGAGGGTTTAAGTGGCGATCCCTTGCTAAGATCCAGAAATATTTCCCAGAAGGTTCGCCAACCAGCACCCAAGAATAGTCTGGGGCTAAGTCTAAAACCCAATAATCACCATAAAACGGTCTAAAAAAAGAAACCTTTAGTTTTGCATTACTTTGCGTGTCTACAATTTTGGCAATACCATTCGCTTGTTTTGTCTGTTCTTTCTTTTGGCAGGTATTGAGAACGTTAATTTGCTGATCTGGTAGAGGGCTGTACTCAGCAGTCACAGTGATGCAATCTGTATCTTCAAACCAGTTGGGTAGTCGATAGATTTCATACCATTTCCCAAGATAGCGATTAAGGTCGACATATGTCACCGTTTTGACGGGATCTGTAGATACTCGGTACACTGGTTGCATTAAGTAGCCACTTAGTAGAGTAGTCAGAATGAGAAGGGTGGTGGTGATGTATTGGCGCATGAGCGTATCGTAATCGAATTGGGTTAAATATGAAAATAAGAGTATGGGATTTGCCAACGCGGGTATTTCATTGGATGTTGGTTTTAGCGATAGTCGGCAGTTTTGTCAGTGCTGATGAAGGTGGTAACTCCTTGGAGTGGCATGCAAGGTTTGGTTATTTTATTTTGAGCTTGCTCATTTTTAGATTGGTTTGGGGTGTTGTGGGCAGTCACTACGCTCAATTTTTTAATTTTATTAAGTCACCCAAAACAGTTTTAGCTTATTTAAAAAATCCTACTGAGCTTGCCGGCCATAATCCTTTGGGGGCTTTGTCTGTTATGGCATTGTTGGGGTTTCTGTTGATTCAGGCTGTTACGGGTTTGTTTGCGAGCGATGACATTGCTTTTGAGGGGCCTTTATCAAAATATGTCAGTTCTAATTGGGTTGAGTTATTAACTTCTTTCCATCGCCTAGATGAGACTGTGTTGATTCTCTTAATTGCTTTGCATGTCGGCGCTATTGTTTATTACCGGTGGATTAAGAAGGTTAATTTGGTGAAGCCAATGATTACAGGTGATAAAGAGTGGGCAGAAAAAATCCCTGCTGCCAGGGATGATTTCTTATTGCGGTTATTCGCAGCGACTATTTATGTGGTGATCGCAGGAACTTTGTACTACTTTTTGCGATAGTTGTCGTGGCAAGCTTTGCAAGTTTGCCCAGCAGCGCCAAAAGCTTTCTTGATGCTTTCTAAATCGCCTGATTTAGCAGCAGTGTTGAGATCGGCAACAGCCTTTTGCATTTTGTCGCCACCCGCCTTGAATTTATCAGTTTCTTTCCAGATTTCAGGCAAAGATTTTCCACCTTCTGTTCCAGGCCCAAATGCTGACCAAGGAAGATGAGCTAAAGAGGCGACTACAGCAGCGTTTGCTGCTACTTCATCTTTGTTAAAAGGCTTTTCGCCTTTGACAACAGCGCCGATTCTGGAAAAGTGGCTAGCCATAACTACAAAGCTAGCTTGTCTATACTTAATAGCATCTTCTGGCTTGGTAAATTGGGCTTGGGCAAAGGGGCTTAGTAACGCTAAGCTCAATGCAGAAATGATGAGTTGTTTTTTCATGGTATCTCCGTAAAGTTTTATTTTGCTACTAAATTAAAGAGCTTGCAGGATCAATCTAATTGGAATGAGGATTGAGTCTAAAAACCAATAAGTTGCAGACATCACAGGGTGCATCCAAAAGCGGCTGATGATGTCGGTAAGCAATAGTCCTAGAACGATATAAAACCCCCATGGTTCAATACGTGAGAGAGTTGCCGCCTGTTTCCAGGGGAGTAGCCCCACCAAAATTCGGCCGCCATCTAAAGGTGGCAGAGGGAATAAATTAAAGGCAAACATCACAACGTTGACTAAAACACCTGCTTGGCACATTTCAATAAAGAAACGCTCACCCAAGTTGAGTTTGAGCAATAGAAGGTAAACCAGGGCCCATAAAATGGCTTGAACTAAATTAGATCCAGGGCCAGCTAGGGCAACCCAAACCATATCTTTTTTGGGGTGCTTTAAGTGACCAAATCTGACGGGTACTGGTTTAGCGTAGCCAAATAAGAAGGTGCCAGCTGTAGCAAAATAAAGCAGCAGGGGAATCACAATTGTTCCCATGGGGTCTATGTGCTTTAGGGGGTTGAGAGTGACTCTCCCGAGCATATAGGCGGTGTTATCGCCAAACATCTTCGCAGCGTACCCATGGGCGGCTTCATGTAGGGTAATCGCAAAAATAACTGGAATGGCATAAATTGCGATTGTTTGAATAATTTGCTCTAAAGACATTAGGATTCCGTTGCAGTTATTTCATAACCAGCCTCTGAGATGGCTGAGCTTAAATTTTCAGTGCTTTGAGTGCTGGAAACTTTCACAGTCTTGCTAGGTATGTCGGTTTCAACTTGTGCTGCTGGGTCAATTGCTAAGATAGCATTCGTAATAGTTTTGGTACAGTGACCGCAGTTCATCCCACTCACACTAAATACGGGCATAGTTTTTCCTTTTGCAGTAAATAAGAGGACAATTAACTTCTATGTTAGCTATCATTTCATTATCAGTTGTATGAGTCAATTAGTCACCTTAAAAATCGAGGGTATGACTTGCGCTTCCTGTGTGGCGCGAGTGGAAAAAGCCCTTTTAAAAGTTCCCAGTGTTGATGCGGCTAGCGTCAATTTGGCCACTGAAAAAGCCCAAATCAGAACGATGGATGGCGGGTTAGTAGGTGATATTCAACAGACACTGATTCAAGCAATTGAAAAATCAGGCTATGAGGCTAGCGTGGTTGATCATCAACATCAGGCGCCAGTTAAGAAAAAGATATTTGATTTGCATGGCACTGCCGCTTTAGTGATGGCGATATTTTTATCTGCGCCTTTGATTTTGCCCATGCTATTAATGCCTTGGGGGGTTCATGTGATGTTGCCCGCAGTGGCGCAGTTCTTATTAGCAACCCCTGTTCAATTTGTTTTAGGTTCACGTTTTTATGTGGCAGGATTTAAAGGGTTGATGTCTGGCTCAGGGAATATGGATTTATTGGTAGCGATTGGTACAAGTGCTGCCTACGGTTTAAGTTTGTATCAGTGGCAACGCTCTAATTGGGGTAATCCTCATGAACTCTATTTTGAAAGTGCTGCGGTTGTTATTACCTTAGTCATGTTGGGAAAGTGGTTGGAGAAGAGGGCGAAACAGGAAACCACGGAGGCTATTACGGCCCTGCAGACTTTGTGGCCAGAGAGCGCTAAGTTAATTAGTTCAAAAAAAATTGATCTGAATACCACCTATCAAGAGGTACCTATTGCACAAATTATTCCTGGTGATTGGGTGATGGTGTTGCCTGGTGAGCGTATCCCCGTAGATGGTGTGGTGCTCGAGGGTCGTAGTGAGTTAGATGAATCGATGTTGACAGGTGAGACCCAGTTAATTCTAAAGGCAGTACATTCAAAGGTGACAGGTGGATCTATGAATGGTTCGGGCCGTTTATTAATACTAGCTGAAGGGGTTGGCGAGGAAAGTACTTTAGCGAAGATGATTCGTTTGGTCGAAGATGCTCAAGCTCTGAAGGCTCCTATTCAAAGGTTGGTGGATCAAGTTAGTTCTTGGTTTGTGCCAGCAGTTGTATTGATTGCTATAGGCAACTTTTTATTTAGTTTCTTTTATCTAGGACATTTAGAGACAGCTGTTCTCCATTCTGTAGCTATTTTGGTCATTGCTTGTCCTTGTGCATTGGGGCTTGCCACGCCAGCAGCCATCATGGCTGGCACCGGGGCTGCTGCCAAATATGGCATCTTAATCAAAGATGCTCAGGCTCTTGAGTTGGCGCATCGGGTCAATATTGTTGCATTTGATAAGACAGGTACTTTAACCATAGGTCACCCTAGAGTGCTGGGTTTGCATGCATTGGATGGTTATCAGGAATCTGATCTTGTTTCAATGGCGTATGGTTTACAGATGGGCAGTGAGCATCCGCTTGCTAAAGCTATGATTGATTTTTCTGTAGAGAAAAAAATTGAGCCTGTAGCATTTACTGATATCAAAGCTTTAATTGGCCGCGGGGTGTCTGGTTTGAGTGCATTGCCGCAATCATTAGGTGATGAGTATTTATTAATCAGTCATCATGCGTTGTTAGCGGAATCTTCTGATGATGAACAAGCTTTGTTTACTCGGTTGGCGAATCGATATTTAGGCGATGGTCTGAGTGTTTCTTGGTTAAAGAACTCAACTAAACAAGAGGTGATTGGCTTATTTGCTTTTGGCGATGAGTTAAAGCCGGGCGTTGAGACTGCTGTGGCTCGGCTAAAGGCTATGGGTATTAAGACGGTCATGATCTCGGGCGATAACCAGGCAGTGGCTGATTTAGTGGCGAAGAAAATTGGGATAGAACAAGTATTTGCTCAAGTTTTGCCAGCTGACAAGGCTAAGATTATTGAGTCTCTTAAGAGGGAATCTTCCAATAACTATGTAGCGATGGTGGGCGATGGTATTAATGATGCGCCCGCTTTGGCAGCAGCGGATGTGGGGGTAGCTATGGCAACCGGTACCGATGTTGCTATGCATGCTGCAGGTATTACTTTAATGAGAGGTGATCCTGGTTTAGTACCTGATGCTATTGATATTTCAAGGGCAACTTGGAAAAAAATTCGACAGAATTTATTTTGGGCCTTTTTTTATAACTTAATTGGCATTCCACTAGCGGCAGTCGGTTATTTGAGTCCTGTTATGGCAGGGCTTGCAATGGCAGCATCTAGTGTGAGTGTTATCACCAACGCCTTATTGTTAAAGCGTTGGTCTAAGTCGACTCATGCTATTTAGTGTAAGTATTTAAAGTAATTTCTTCTTTTGCCATTATTTTTTTAATCGCAGGATGTTCAGTAATTCTCTGCGCATAAGCTTGATAGCTTGGGTACGTGCTTGGGTCTATGCCAGCAATGCCTGCCCATCTCATGAATGCAATCGCATAGACATCTGCTGGGGTTAATTGCTTGCCACAAATATAAGGCGTATTTTTTTCACAAAGAGCATTAATTTCTGCCAAATATGATTTGAATAGTTCAAGTGCCATTGATTTAACGCTGGCAGCATCTGCACTGAACCGTTCAGATCTAAAGATTCGAGTAAATGTTGGGTGAACCGTGTTATTCATCCACGCCAATATAGATAATGCTTGTGCTTTTTCCATAGGATCCGTTGGAAAAATCTGCGCTTTGGGGAATTGAGTATCTAAATAGCTAACAATGGCGATGACTTGTGTGAGAAGTTTTCCGTCCACAAGTAGTGCTGGCACCTGACCTCTTGGGTTAATCGCTTTATATTCTGGCGTCTGTTGTTCGCCATTTTTCAAATTAATTAAAGTACTAGTAAATTCTTGACCGCATGTTTCTTTGACCAGTTCTAAGATACTGTGAGGAACAAAAGAACAGCTGCCTGGGCCGTAATATAGATGTAAATTCATGGCATCTCCTTATTTGTTGTAATCTGAAGTATATGCGTTGCTATAAATAGTATGAAAACACAAATTCTAGATTCTTTTTCCTTGTTATCTCGTTTGCAAAGAAAGCCTTCTGAGCACAAAGGCGATGCTGGCAAAGTGCTGTTAATTGGTGGTGCAACGGGCATGTCGGGGGCCATCTTTTTGGCAGGGAAAGCTGCCCTGTATACAGGGGCAGGTTGGACCGTTCTAGGGGTATTGGATTCACAAGCTGCGACCTTTGTTTTAGATCAGCCAGAATTGATGGTTCAAGCAGCTACTAGGCAGTTAATAGAGCAAGTAGCTCCAGATGTTCTGGCTATGGGTCCGGGTTTAGGAAAAGGACTATTGGCAAAAGAACTATTGAAACAGGCTTTAACGATGCCCATCCCGCTAGTTTTAGATGCCGATGCTATCAACCTTTTATCAGAGGATGCATCCTTGCTGTCATTGCTAAAACAAAGACCCTTTTTGCAAACTGTTTTAACACCCCATCCTGGGGAGGCTGGACGTTTGCTTCAGATTCCCTCTGAAAAAATTCAGCAAAATCGTTTAGACAGTATTCAGCGCTTAGTTGAATTAACGCAGTCAGTCATTGTCTTAAAAGGTCATAACACGCTTATTTCTGCTCCAAATCAAAGCATTCTGTGTTGCGAAAGAGGGAATCCTGGTATGGGGGTAGGTGGGATGGGTGATGTTCTCACGGGTGTGCTCGCATCTCTCATTGCTCAGGGAATTAGGCACGATTTATCCGTTTACGAGGCAACCTGCTTGGGGGTGGAGTTGCACTCGGCTGCGGCTGATTTCCTTGTAAATAAAGGGGTTGGACCTATTGGATTAACCCCTACAGAGACCATTTACCAGCTAAGAGAGTTGATAAATATCAAATAATCTTAAGTTTGATGGATAATGTCGGAAATAGCAGATTTTTTACGAGGGAGCTCTAAATGAATGAATGGCATAACGAAAGTAAAGAAGAAATTAACAAAAAGATCATTACTTTGATCGTCATGTTGGCCGGTGCTACATGTTTGGCAATTTTATTTGCCTTGGCTGCCGCTCACATTGGTTATGTTCTTTAATCATTAAGAGCAACTAACTAAAATAAAAGCCACCTTTAGGTGGCTTTTTTGTTGTCCTCAGGGCTATGGTTAGCTCAAAAGTCTTTACTCTTTTAACCAAGTTTGAGTGCGACCAATTAGGGCAATGCCGACATAGCCGCGAACATCCAATTTTTTTCCATCTTCCGTATTTAGTTTTACTTTATAAATCTTGCCTTCTTTGGGGTCGAGTATTTCTCCACCTGACCAATGGCCAGCTTTATCTTGTTTGAGACCATTCATTATCTTCATGCCCACAATGGGTTGATTTTTTCTAGCATCAGAACATAGTGTGCAGTGTGTTATAGGCGTTTCGCCTGATGTGGGAAACGTTTGTATAACAGTGCCTTGTAGCTCACCGTTAACAACTTCTATTTTTACTAATGACTTCGCTTGACCTGTTTTATCGTCAATGGTTTTCCAGATGCCGATCACAGGATCATGTTGCGCCCATGTTGTTTGGCTAATGCTCGCAATTGTCAGTGCGACAAGCGCTGCAACGATGATGTTTGTGTTTAAAGATTTCATATGTTTAATCCACTTTTTTAAAGCATACTTTTGATGCTTCTTTATATCTAGCTAGTGTTTTCCATAATAAAAGCTTTTGAAGCGAGTGGATGATTCAAGGGTTTTTATATCTGCAGTATGCAAATGCAGCCCCCTTCATTAAGCCAGTCGCTTAATGAAGCTTATTTAGTAATTCAGGTAAAAATATCTCAGAAATAAGAATGGGGTGCCCTCTGAGTAGGTAAAGAGATCTTCTGCCAAACCCAAGGGAAGGGATTTCAGTGATTTGTCTTGCAAGGATAGGGGCTTTGCCTTTTTTGAATAAAACTTCCCCTAAGGGGGTGCTACCAATATTTAAAAGCGGCCGATTGATCCCTGTGCAACTGCTGGTGGGTAATACGCTACGCGCCAATACAACAGGTGTGTCGTCAATGCATAGATAAACTTCTCTGACGCGACAACGTCTTAATGGGCGTTGAAAAAATCTTTGTTCGTCGACCGAAATGGATTGTCTTTGATCAGCTAAGACTTTGATCGTGACATTTTTTTTAGTTCTCTTCTCGATGAGTTGAGTGAGAGACTGAGGGTTACTTAACCAGTCTTGCCAGATCAGCGGTGCAAGATGAAGCACCGCATGATCTAAGTGAAACCAAGACTGGGAAAGTTTTGTCATTTATGCAAATGAGCGCTTCTGTCCAGACGGTTTGCCGCCTCCACCAAATTTAGGACCTGATGGTTTCGCACCTGCAAATTTTGGACCTGACGGTTTTGCAAAGTGATTTTGCTTAAAGCTTTTGCCTTCACTTTGTCCTTGGCCTTGACCGTGGCGGTGAGAGTTAGATGCATTGCTCTTGCCTTTGCCGCCACCAAAAGAACGACCTGGACGACCTGAGCCTGGACGGTGAGAAGGTTTGCGTGATTTTTCTTGTGGCTCTAAACCAGGAATCACTTCAGCTTGTAAAGGTTGTTGTGTGTATTGTTCAATGGCACGAATCTTAGAGCGATCACGGTGTTCAGCTAATGTGATTGCAACGCCACTACGTCCAGCACGCCCTGTACGGCCAATACGGTGAACATAATCTTCAGCTTTCATTGGTAGGCCAAAGTTAATCACGTGTGTAATGGTTGGAACGTCAATACCGCGGGCTGCCACATCGGTAGCAACCAAAATACGAGTTTGACCTTTGCGTAAAGATTGTAGGCGGCGGTTACGAACGGCTTGAGGCATTGCACCATGTAGTGCAGTTGCTTCGTGACCGTCAGCGCGGAGTGAGTCAGCAATAGTTTCGCTATCAACTTGGGTGCTAGCAAAAACAACAGCTTGTTCAAGTGTTGGGTCTGATAACCAGTGGCTTAATAGTTTGTGCTTGTGAGCAACGCTATCAGCCCAGTGCAATGTTTGAGCAATATTCTCATGCTTATCTTGAGCGCTTGCTAATTCAATGCGACCTGGGTTGTTCATTAAGCTGGTAGCTAATTGCATGATGCGTGGTGCAAAGGTTGCAGAGAACATTAATGTTTGACCACGGTCAGCGCATAACTCATGAATGGCTTCAATATCATCTTGGAAGCCAAGATCTAACATGCGATCAGCTTCGTCAATAATCATGCATTTCACTTTATCTAAGCGGATTGCACGGCTATTGCTTAGGTCTAATAAGCGACCTGGAGTGGCCACAACTAAGTTGGCACCCTTGATTTGTGAAATTTGCTTGCCGTAAGGCATGCCACCCATGATGGTTGCAATGCGGATACCTCTAGCAAATTTAACTAAATTGATTGCATCGGTACTAACCTGTTGAGCAAGCTCACGTGTTGGGCATAACACCAAAATTTGTGGCTCAGCTCTACCTGGGGTAGGTTTACCATTTGGATTGGATTCCATTAACTGGTGCAGTAGTGGCAATAAAAATGCCGCAGTTTTCCCGCTACCTGTTTGGCTACTTACCATCCAGTCGCCACCTGTTAGGGCAGCAGGGATCACTTTCTCTTGTACAGGAGTGGCCTGTGTATAGCCAAGAGCTGTTGTTGCTTGAATAAGGGGTTGGGCTAAGCCCAGTTCTTTAAAACTAATAGTCATAGTTGCGCACATCCCTAAAGGGATGTCCTTTCTGTGGTTGGTCAATTAAGGCATCGACCAACAGACAAACAAAAAGGCATGCAGTTCTCTAAAGGAACTCTGACTGGGGACGATGTTTCATACTACAGGAGAGATTATGCCATACTTTAAATAATTTTGCTGCACCGCATAAACTGCCGTCAGGGAACTGAGGGGTTGTTTTGCTAAGATTTCACCCAATTTCACGAAACACATGGAGAGCACATGAGCTTAAACAATGTAAAACCTGGTTCTAAAATCCCAGATCAATTCAATGTGATCATTGAAATCCCTATGAATTCTGATCCAGTTAAGTATGAAGTGGATAAAGAGTCAGGCGCTGTATTTGTTGATCGTTTTATGGGTACAGCGATGCATTACCCATGTAACTATGGTTACATTCCGCAAACATTGTCTGATGATGGGGATCCTGCTGACGTATTGGTATTAACGCCATTCCCGATACCTCCTGGTGTTGTTATTACTTGCCGTGCTTTGGGTGTTTTGCATATGGATGATGAATCTGGTGGTGACGCTAAATTATTGGCTGTGCCAACAGAGAAAATTTTGCCGATGTACGCGAATATTCAAAAGATGGATGATTTGAATCCATTGGTGACCCAGCAAATTCAGCATTTCTTTGAGCATTACAAAGACCTTGAAAAGGGTAAATGGGTAAAGGTAAAGGGTTGGGACGGTATTGATGCGGCTAAGAAAGAAATCTTAGATAGCGTTGAGCGTTACAACAAAACTAAGTAATTCACGAGTCTGCTGACTCTAAGCGGGGGCAATGGGATAATAAGCTCATGCCTCCGTTTTTTATTGCTCTATCTCAATCCAACCCAGTCCTTGGAGATTTACCAGGGAATGTGGCTCTTGTCCTAAAAGCTGCTAAGCGTGCCCATGAAGAGGGTGCAAAGCTTTTGTTAACCCCAGAGTTGTCGATCACGGGCTATCCACCCGAAGATTTGCTATTGCGTGATGCGTTTATTCAGGCTGTAGAGGCTGAAGTGGCCTCTTTGGCTAAACAGTTAGCGATTTACCCTGATTTACGCGTTATCGTGGGATATCCAAGTAGAACCCATGAAGGCTTGCAAAATGTGGCGAGCGTTTTGTATCGAGGCGAAATTCTTGCTACTTATGCCAAGCAAAAATTACCTAATCATGAGGTATTTGATGAGGTTCGTTATTTCACCCCAGGTCATGAGGCGTGTGTATTTGATGTTGAAGGTACTCAAGTAGGTTTAATTATTTGTGAAGATGCTTGGCATAGTGCGCCTGCTGCTCAAGCAAAACATGCTGGCGCTGAATTATTAGTCATACCAAACGCCTCACCCTATCACCTTGAAAAACAAAACCTAAGAACAGATATTCTTAAATCTAGAGTTCTAGAAACTGGCTTGCCACTTGTTTATGTTAATGCGGTTGGTGGGCAAGATGAATTGGTATTTGATGGTGCTTCCTTCGCGCTTAATCAGGCGGCTGAATTGGTACTGGCTTTACCTCAATTTGAAGAAGCATTTAAGTTGATTAAATTGATGGACCATGACCTCGAGTCTGGTGAGGTGATAGCTCAACAGACTATTGAGGCGCAGGTTTATAACGCCTTGGTATTGGGCGTAAAAGATTACATCATTAAGAACGGTTTCCCCGGCGCCATTATTGGTTTGTCTGGTGGTGTTGATTCCGCGTTGGTCTTGGCGATTGCTGTTGATGCATTGGGGGCTGATAAGGTTCGAGCGGTGATGATGCCTTCTCGTTATACAGCTGATATTTCTTGGATTGATGCAAAGGAAATGGCAGATAACTTATCTGTCCAATATGATGAAATTGCTATCGCTCCTATGTTTGAGGCTTTTGAACATTCTTTAGCGAATGAATTTGAAAATTTACCTATTGATGCCACCGAAGAAAACATTCAGGCGCGTATCAGGGGTACTTTATTGATGGCTATGTCAAATAAGAGTGGTCGCATTGTTTTGACAACTGGCAATAAGAGTGAGATGGCTGTTGGTTACTGCACGCTATATGGCGATATGGCTGGGGGTTTTGCTGTTATTAAAGATATTGCGAAAACTTTGGTTTATAGGCTGTGTGCATACAGAAATAGCTTGAGTCATGTGATTCCTGAGCGAATCTTAACTAGGGCGCCATCTGCTGAATTAAGGCCTGATCAAAAAGATCAGGATAGTTTGCCTGCTTATGAGGTTTTAGATGGTATTTTGGCTAAATATATGGAACAGGATCAATCGATTGAATCTATTGTTGCTGAGGGGTATAAGCCAGAAGACGTAGAGAAGGTGACTAGATTAATTAAAATTAACGAATACAAGAGACGTCAGTCACCGATTGGTGTGAGAATTACGCAGCGTGCATTTGGTCGGGATTGGCGCTACCCCATTACGAATAAATTTAGAGCTTAAGTGTCAGGTTTATGAATTTAGGTATCATGAAGTCATTAGGAGATGGATATGAAACAAATTACTGCAATTATTAAACCGTTCAAGCTAGATGAAGTGCGTGAAGGTTTGGCTGAGTTAGGTGTAACAGGTTTGACTGTGACGGAAGTAAAGGGCTTTGGCCGTCAGAAAGGTCATACCGAGTTATATCGAGGCGCTGAATATGTTGTTGATTTCTTGCCAAAGATTAAAGTAGAAGTGGTTGTTTCAGATGATCGCGTTGAGGCAGTGATTGATGCGATTGTTAAGGCTGCACATACAGGCAAGATTGGTGATGGCAAGATTTTTGTTACACCCATTGAGCAAGTGATCAGAATTAGAACGGGTGAGACTAACGAGTCTGCTATCTAACTAGTCTAAGAGTAGTTTTAGGCTAAAGCCTATAAAGAGTAAACCTACTGAGGCAGTAGCCCAAGCAGCAAAACGATGTTGTTGACTGAATGCTTGGGCTAATCTTGACCCCATCAAGATGAGTAAACTCAAATAACCCAAGCTAAGTAGTTGCAATGTGAGACCTAATACTAAAAATGACTGCCACGGTTTGTCATGATGCGTATCTAAAAATTGGGTAAAAAATGAAACAAAGAAAACAATCCCTTTGGGATTGGTCAGCGATAGCATCATGGCGGCTTTAGTCGGGTGCAGGCCCATTAATTTGATGGAGGTGCTTGGTTCTATTGCTGCATGTGTGCGGCCATGCATTTGCCAACGTTTGATCCCTAAGCGTATTAATTGATACCCCAAGTAGCTCAGATAAATGGCGCCTGCCACCTTGATTAAGACATAGATGGTAGGCGCATTCATCATCAAGGATGCAGCACCTAGCGTAGCTAAAAGCATGAGTAGGGTATCGCCCGTCATGATGCCGATGCCACCTAGTACGCCCGTTCTCCAACCTTTTTGAGCTGCCATAGTGAGAACATAAAGAGAATTGGGGCCAGGTAATAAGATAATAAAAATGGCACCTATTAAATAGGTGCCAAAATTAATAACACCCATGCTTTCAAAGCTTGGAAAAACCATGGGTTTGCTACCTGTGCTGAGTTTTTACAGTGTTTCTAGGTAGCGTTGTGCATCTAGAGCGGCCATACAGCCTGTACCTGCACTCGTAATGGCTTGTCGGTAGATGTGATCTTGGACATCGCCTGCTGCAAATACACCTGGAATATTGGTGGCTGTTGCGTTACCAGTTAAGCCAGTTTTTGTTTTGAGATAACCATTTTCCATGTCTAACTGACCAACAAATAAGTCTGTATTAGGTTTGTGCCCAATAGCAACGAATACGCCTTTTAGGGTGATATCTTTTTTATTACCAGCATGATCAGCAATACGAACACCTGTTACGCCCGTGTTGTCGCCTAACACTTCATCTAGTTGGCTATTCCATTCAATGGCCACTTTACCTTCAGCAACTTTCGCCATTAGTCGGTCAATGAGAATAGGCTCAGCACGGAATTTATCTCTACGATGGATCACTGTGACCTTATTGGCGATGCCAGCTAGGTAGAGGGCTTCCTCTACAGCAGTATTGCCGCCGCCGATCACGCAAACATCTTGGTTGCGGTAGAAAAACCCGTCACAGGTGGCACAGGCTGAAACGCCTTTACCCATGAAGGCTTCTTCGCTTGCCATGCCTAAATATTGAGCAGATGCGCCTGTTGCGATGATAAGCGAATCGCAGGTATAAGTTCCAGCATCACCCACTAAACGGATGGGCTTTTCGGTCAAGGCCGCTGTATGAATATGGTCAAAAACAATTTCCGTCTTAAAACGTTCTGCATGCTCTAGGAAGCGCTGCATTAATTCTGGGCCTTGAACACCATGGGGGTCTGCGGGCCAGTTTTCCACCTCGGTGGTTGTCATTAATTGACCGCCTTGGGCGATACCAGTAATTAAGACGGGATCTAGATTAGCTCTGGCAGCGTAAACTGCTGCTGTATAGCCTGCAGGACCTGATCCCAGGATAAGTACTTTTGCGTGTTTAGTGTTTTTTGTCGTCATTTCGCAATTATAGAAGCTTCAACGTTTCTTGTTGATTACAATCTAGATAACATGGTCAGAATAGCCTCTTCCCAAACCCCGCCCTCCGCAGGAGATCCGTCTAATCAACGCATGACTAAGCTTATGCGCGAAGTTAAGTGGATTGCCTTTATGGCCCTGACGGCAGCATTGTTTTTCATACTTGTGACCTATAGCAAGGGGGATCCCGCTTGGTCCCATGCTAACCAGGTTGCTACCGTCTCTAATATCGGAGGACGATTTGGGGCGTGGATCGCTGATTTGCTCTTTTATGTTTTTGGCGCATCTGCTTATTGGTGGGTCGTACTTTTATTAAGGCGAGTGATTCGTGGTTGGCAAGAGTTAACAGCTGCCAAGTTACCCGGTCATGAACTGGAGCCAGAACCGTTTTTGCCTAGATTGTTGGGTTTTGGTTTAACGATGTTCTCTTCAATGGCCTTGGAATCTATTCGTATGCACAGTATGACGATGGATTTACCAAGGCCGCCAGGTGGGGTATTGGGCGAATTACTGGGTGATCCTTTGCAAATGGCCATTGGTTTTACGGGCGCCACTTTACTATTGTTGGTGATGTTATCGATTGGCGCATCTTTATTTTTACGCTTTTCTTGGTTAAGTTTGGCGGAGCAAGTTGGCCGTACTTTGGAACTTTCTTTTAGACGTATTCGTGAACGTAGGGAGTCTGAAGAAGATCGTCGTATTGGTGAGCAGGCAGCTGAAGAACGAGAAGAGGTTGTGGAAGAGGAGCGCGTTAAGATCGAAGATGCACCTCCAGTACCTATTTATCGTGCGCCTTTGACTGTTGTTAAGAGTGAGCGCGTTGAGCGTGAAAAACAGCAACCATTATTTGCTGAGATTACTGATTCTGAATTACCACCTTTGTCACTGCTAGACCCAGTTCCACCATTAAAAGAAACTATTTCAGCTGATACCTTGGAGTTCACCTCTCGTTTGATTGAGAGAAAGTTGAAAGAATTTAATATCGAGGTAAAGGTCATTTCTGCACATCCTGGCCCAGTTATTACTCGGTATGAGATTGAGCCATCAGTAGGTGTTAAAGGTAGTCAAATTGTTAATTTGCAAAAAGATCTATCTCGCGCTTTAGGTGTGTTGAGTGTACGCGTGGTTGAAACCATTCCTGGTAAGACATGCATGGGCTTGGAGTTGCCTAATCCGAATCGTCAGGCAGTCCATTTGACAGAGATTTTGAGCTCTCGCGTTTATAACGATAGCGCTTCTTTATTGACTTTATCGTTAGGTAAAGATATTGCGGGTGCCCCAGTTGTCGCAGATTTGGCAAAGATGCCGCATTGCTTGGTAGCTGGCACGACGGGTTCTGGTAAATCAGTAGGTATTAACTCCATGATTTTGTCGTTGCTTTATAAAGCAAAGGCTGATGAGGTTCGACTTATTATGGTTGATCCTAAGATGTTGGAGATGTCTGTTTATGAAGGCATTCCACATTTGTTATGCCCTGTTGTGACAGATATGAAACAAGCCTATAACGCCTTGAATTGGGCGGTTATAGAAATGGATCGCCGTTATAAATTAATGAGTAAATTTGGTGTACGTAATTTGGCAGGATTTAATAAAAAAATTACAGATGCTGAAGAAAAGGGTGAGCATTTATATAACCCTTTTAGTTTGACTCCGGACGATCCCGAACCATTAAATAAAGCACCTGTCATTGTGATTGTTATTGATGAGTTAGCTGATTTGATGATGGTGGTTGGTAAGAAGATTGAAGAGTTGATTGCACGTATTGCCCAAAAGGCTCGTGCTGCAGGTATTCATTTGGTATTGGCAACGCAAAGACCTAGTGTGGATGTGATTACAGGTTTGATTAAAGCTAACGTCCCGACGCGTATTTCATTCCAAGTAAGTAGCCGAATTGATAGTCGTACGATTCTCGATCAACAGGGTGCTGAAAGTTTATTGGGTATGGGTGATATGTTGTACATGGCACCTGGTACAGGTTTACCAGTCCGTGTTCATGGTGCATTCGTGACTGATGATGAAGTGCATCGGGTGGTTACTTGGCTTAAAGAGCATCACGGTGAACCTCAATATATTGAATCTATTTTAGATCCGCAAAATGAGGTGGATGCGAGTGGTGGTGAGGTTGGACCTAGTGGTGAAGCCGACCCTTTGTATGATCAAGCAGTTGCTATTATTTTAGAAAATAAACGTGCATCTATTTCTTTAGTTCAGCGTCATTTACGTATTGGCTATAACCGTGCAGCACGCTTATTAGAAGATATGGAAAAGGCCGGCTTAGTTTCTAAAATGGGCAATAACGGTAACCGTGAAATTTTGGTGCGCAGTGCAGGCGATAACTAAATTAATTTGCGGCCTGTGCTTTCTTTTACCTTCTGTAGCTTTTGCTAATGAAGGGGTTGCTCAGTTTAAAAATTTCTTAACCCAAGTGCAAACGGCTGAGGGTGACTTTATTCAGCAGCAGGCAAGACCTGCTAGGGCTGGTGAAGATAAGCCCAAGGTCTTGCGTAAAAGCCAGGGGCATTTTATTTTCCAGCGACCTGGAAAATTTGTTTGGGAAACCGTGAAACCTTTTGAGCAAAAAGTAATTGCTGATGATCAGAGATTGCTGTTGTGGGACAAGGATTTAAATCAGTTGACCATGCGACCTATTGGTCAAAGTATTCAATCAACTCCTGCGGCGATTCTTTTTGGGGGTAGTGCGGTTGAGGCCTATTTTGATTTAATCCCAGGCGAAGAAAAAGGCGGAATGTTTTGGTTAGAGTTAAAGCCGAAAGCTAATTCGTCAGGGGTAGAGCCACCATATTCTAGAATTGGAATTGGCATGGCTAATGGTGTGCCTGCTGGTTTAGAGTTGCACGATAATTTTGGCAATGTGATTTTGATTACATTCAGTAAAATTAAAACCAATGCTACTGTGAGAAGTGATGCTTTTAAATTTACGCCACCTGTGGGTGCTGATGTTTTAAAAGTGCAATAAAAGTCCAGTAAAGGTGTCATAAAGTAGTTAATAAATATTGAGAAAAGCATGATTGATATTCAGCTATTACGTAAAGATTTAGATGCGGTTGCTACTCGTTTGGCTGACCGCAAATTTGTTTTAGATAAAGAGAAATTTACTTTGCTTGAGTCTGACCGCAAGCAGGTGCAAAGTCGTACAGAAGAATTGCAGGCTAAGAGAAATCAGTTGGCAAAAGCTGTAGGAATGAAAAAGGGTCAAGGGGAGGATGCTTCTGCGGAGATTGCTGAATCCACGGGTGTTAATAATGAGTTGCAGAGTTTGACTGAGCGTTTGAGTGTTTTGCAGCTTCAGTTAAATGATTTTTTAATGAATATCCCAAATATTCCAGATAGCAGTGTGCCTTCTGGGAAGGATGAAACAGAAAATCAAGAAATTTTGCGTTGGGGGCAAATTTCTCAATTTGATTATCCAGTAAAAGACCACGTTGATTTGGCAGCCAACTTTGGTTTGGATTTTGATGCCGCTGTCAAAGTCACCGGTTCAAGATTTGCTGTGATGCAGGGCCCTATCGCTCGTTTACATCGCGCATTAGCGCAATTTATGCTGAATGCCCATGTGGATGCGGGTTATAACGAAGTTAATGTACCTTTGATCGTTAATGCTGACTCAATGAGAGGTACAGGTCAGTTACCTAAGTTCGAGGCAGACTTATTTAAGGTGCCTCGTAAGGTCGGTGGAGATGATCAAGATGAGAGTAATGAGGTGGTGTATGAAAACTTTTACCTCATTCCTACGGCTGAAGTGCCTGTGACTAATTTAATGCGTGACACGATTACGCCTGCTGAGCAATTGCCTAAGCGATTCGTGGCGCACACGCCTTGTTTTAGATCTGAGGCTGGAAGTTATGGTCGAGATACGCGTGGCATGATTCGTCAGCATCAATTTGAAAAAGTCGAGCTGGTGCAGATTACAAAGCCAGAAGATTCTGCGCAGGCGCTAGAGGCTCTAACGCTTCAAGCTGAAAGTATTTTGCAACAGTTGCATTTACCTTATCGAAAAGTTTTATTGTGTACGGGAGATATGGGCTTTGGTAGTACAAAGACCTATGACTTAGAAGTTTGGTTGCCAGCCCAAAACACTTATCGAGAAATTAGTTCTTGTTCGAATATGGGCGATTTTCAGGCTCGCCGTATGCAAGCTCGCTTTAAAAGTGGGCAAGGCAAACCAGAGTTGGTGCACACCTTGAATGGATCTGGTTTAGCAGTTGGTAGAACCTTGGTTGCTGTATTGGAAAACTATCAGCAGGCAGATGGTTCTATCAAAATCCCTCAGGCTTTGCAAGCCTTTATGGGGGGTATTGAGGTAATGAAGGCCTAATTTATTGGGCCTTCGCGGATAAATGGGTTCCTTACCAATATGGTGCATAGGTAAAACCCTAAAAAACCTTGTTAATACTGGCTCATAGAAGAATAAATGTGTTTTAATAGCGTCAATACAACAGTAATTAATTTTTATGAATAAAAATTAATACGGTTTGTATATAACCCGGTTTAATGTTGAAAGGTAAACAATGAATAAAGCTGAATTAGTAGAAAAAATTGCAAAAGATGCTGACATTTCTAAAGCATCTGCTGAAAGAGTTTTGAATACATCAATCGAGACAATCATCAAAGCAGTTACAAAAGGTGACAAAGTTCAATTGATCGGTTTCGGTACATTTGGTTCAGGTAAGCGCGCTGCACGTGTTGGTCGTAACCCAAAAACTGGCGAAGCTATCAAAATTGCTGCTGCTAAGACTGTTAAGTTCACAGCTGGTAAAGCATTCAAAGACGCTGTTAACAAGCGCAAGTAATTTCTCGTTAACGAGATAAAAGGGCTGCTTAGGCAGCCTTTTTTATTACCATTTTTTTGGAAAACATCTAAAAGTGGGAAATTCGCTAAACTAGACAGCTGTATAAGAAAGAAAGCTTCATGAATCAACCAATCACCAAATTACCCGCTGTTTTTTTGGGGCACGGCACCCCCATGTACGCTATTGAGCCGTGTCATTACACGGATGCTTGGGTGAAATTGGGGAAATCTTTACCAAGACCAAAGGCCATTTTGATGATTTCTGCTCATTGGTTGACTCGGCAGACTTGGGTGACGGCGATGGAAAAACCTCAAACGATTCATGATTTTGGTGGGTTTCCTGCAGAATTATTTGCTCAGCAATATCCCGCACCAGGTAGTCCAAATTTGGCTAAGCTTGTACAAGAAGTCATGGCTCCTACGCCTGTTATTTTGGAGGAGCATGAATGGGGGTTGGATCATGGCGCTTGGGCTGTTCTTAAATATATGTACCCAGAGGCAGATATTCCTGTTGTGCAGTTAAGTCTAGACGCAACACTTACAGATGAACAGCATTATGAATTGGCAAAGAAGCTAAGACCATTGCGCGAACAGGGTATTTTGATTGTTGCAAGTGGCAATGTGGTCCATAACTTAATGTTGATGAATAGGTCGGGTGGGAAAGGCTCGGACTGGGCTCATCGTTTCAATGACTATTTCAAAGAACATCTCTTAGATAACCACCACCAGCCTTTGATTCATCCTCTTGATATGGGGGTGGACGCAAAAATGTCGATTCCTACCCCAGAACATTATTGGCCTGCTTTATATATTCTGGCTCAGCAAGAGGAAGGTGATGCGGTGGAGATCGTCAGTGATGGTATTGATATGGGTTCGATCAGTATGCTGTCCTTTACCATTGGGTAAGGGCGTTTAAGCAAAGCGTTCCTCTAGGCTGCTTAAGCCAATTTCTGCCAATATTTTTGATTTTCTTTCTTGGGCCTTGTGCCCTGGAAGATGTTTCTGTGTGGCAATAATTAGTTCATTTTTCATGGAGTGTTCCCAGCCTACTAGTTCGGTGACGGTCACGCTGTAGCCATGCGCTTCAAGTTGTAGGCAGCGCAATACATTGGTGATGTGGCTACCAAACTCTCTTGTATGTAGTGGGTGGCGCCATATTTCAGCTAGTTCATTTTTTAAGGAGTTATTTTTACTTTGCCTTAGGGCGGCTGCGACTTCTGCTTGGCAACAGGGAACTAAAACGATGTGTTGAGCTTTTTTATGTAAGGCAAATCTAATAGCGTCATCGGTCGCTGTATTGCAAGCGTGTAGGGCGGTTACCACATCCACTTCTTCGGGTAGTAATGGTGAGCTTAGTGACTCTTCTACGGTGAGATGTAAGAATTCCATGGCGTTAAAGTTCAAGCGATTTGCCAAGGATTTTGATTTCTCTACCAATTCTTGGCGCACTTCAATGCCAATAATCTTGCTAGGTTCTTCTTGTAATTTGCAGAATAAGTCATTCAGAATAAATCCTAAATAAGATTTTCCTGCGCCATGATCGACTAATGTGAGTGAGTGTTTTCTGGCTAGAACTTCTTTTAGAAGCGGCTCAATAAACTGCACGAGGTGGTAGACCTGCTTTAATTTACGGCGAGTATCTTGGTTTAATTTGCCATCTCTTGTCAGAATATGAAGTTCTTTTAAGAGTTCAATCGATTGCGTTGGTCTGATTTCGTGCTTTTGCGCATCAGGTTTTGCCGAAGAATCATTCTTTTGGGTACTTTTATTAGTCATGTTTACTTTTGTCACCCTAATGGGTTTTATTGCTTAAATAGTGCTGATTGGTGCTGTCTAAACTAAACTATAGGGCTATTTGATTGAAAAGCCTATGAATTACAGTAATGATATCGTCCGAGAGGTCGCAAGACGTAGAACTTTCGGCATTATTTCTCACCCGGATGCGGGTAAAACAACCCTGACAGAGAAACTTCTGATGTTCTCTGGCGCGATCCAATTGGCTGGAACTGTTAAAGCTCGCAAGAGTGGTAGACATGCTACTTCTGACTGGATGGAGATTGAAAAGCAACGTGGTATTTCTGTTGCAAGTTCGGTGATGCAGTTTGAGTACCGTGACCATGTGGTTAATTTGCTGGATACACCAGGTCACCAAGATTTTTCTGAAGATACCTATCGCGTATTAACAGCTGTCGATTCAGCGTTAATGGTGATTGATGCAGCTAAAGGTGTGGAAGAGCAAACGATTAAATTGCTGAATGTTTGTCGTATGCGTAATACCCCAATTATTACGTTTGTGAATAAGATGGACCGTGAGACACGTGACCCTATGGAGCTGTTGGATGAGTTGGAGTCCGTTTTAAAGATTGAGTGCGCTCCCGTAACATGGCCTATTGGCATGGGTAAAAATTTCCGCGGTGTTTATCACTTAATTAATGATGAGATTCTTTTATTTGCGGCGGGCAATGATCGAGCTGACCAAGAGTTTGAGTTGGTGAAGGGGATTGATAATCTCAAATTACATGAAATGTTTCCCGATGAGATGGCGCAACTACAAATGGAAGTGGAGTTGGTGCGTGGAGCATCCCATCCATTTGAATTAGATCGTTTCTTGGCTGGTTTGCAAACTCCCGTATTTTTTGGTTCAGCGATTAATAACTTTGGTGTGCGTGAAATTTTAAATGCACTCCTAGATTGGGCGCCTGCTCCTAGGGAGCGTGATGCAACTGTTAGATTTGTAGATCCGCGTGAAGAAAAATTCTCTGGGTTTGTTTTTAAGATTCAGGCAAATATGGACCCGGCTCATAGAGACCGGATTGCCTTTTTGCGCGTGTGTTCAGGTCAATTTACGCGTGGGATGAAAATCAATCATCTGCGGATTAATCGCGATGTCAAAGTCTCCAATGTGGTGACATTTATGGCTTCTAGCCGTGAGCAGGTAGAAGAGGCTTATGCTGGCGATATTATTGGCTTGCCTAACCATGGCAATATGCAAATTGGCGATAGTTTCTCTGAAGGTGAGGCCTTGCAATTTACAGGGATCCCTTATTTTGCACCTGATTTCTTCAGGGTGGCACGTATTCGTAACCCTATGAAAATTAAGCAGCTACAAAAGGGTTTGCAACAGTTGGGCGAAGAGGGGGCTGTGCAGGTATTTAGACCTGTTAATAGCAGTGATTTGATTTTGGGTGCCGTTGGTGCTTTGCAGTTTGAAGTGGTTGCCAGCCGGTTAATGAATGAATATGGTGTTGATGCTGTATTTGATACAGCTAGCATTAATTGCGCACGCTGGGTGAGTTGTGAAGACAAGAAGATGATGACGGATTTTCAGAACTCTTCAGCGGGTCACCAGTTGGCTTTAGATGCCGCTGATAATTTAGCGTATTTGGCCAGTTCAGCTGTTAATCTGCGTGTTACACAGGAGCGCTGGCCGCAGATTGTTTTCCATGAAACCAGAGAGCATGCAAGTAAGTTGAGTTAATGGCTATTAAGAATATTTGTTAAATAATTTTTATGACATCTGCAAATAAATCTACCCAAGAAGAGTCATTGCCTGTCATCGTGATTGGTGCTGGTTTGGCTGGTTTGACTGTGGCACTTGAGTTGGCTGAATCACGTCAGGTGATTGTGATGGCTAAACGCGGTTTATCTGAATCAGCGACAGCTTGGGCGCAGGGTGGCATTGTTGGTGTCTTGGATGAAAAAGATAGTGTTGATGCTCATGTTAAAGATACGGTTGAGGCTGGTGCGGGTTTAGTGGTGGAATCCACGGCTAGATTTATTGCTGAGCGCAGTGCAGATGCTATTGCTTGGTTGGTAGAGCAGGGTGTGCCATTTACAACCGACCCAGCGGGTCCAAAGGGCTTGCATTTGACTAGAGAGGGTGGTCACAGCCATCGTCGTATTGCGCATGCTGCTGATGCAACTGGTAAAGCGATTCATGAAGTTTTATTAGATAAGGCTAAACAACATCCAAATATCCGTTTGCTGGAACGTTGGATGGCTTTGGATTTAATTACTAATCGCCATCTAAATGTTAAAAAACCCGAGAAGAGCAATCGTTGCTATGGTGTCTATGCGTTGGATATTGCTAGTGGAAAAATTGATTCCATTCCAGCATCTGCTGTTGTTTTAGCAACAGGTGGTGTTGGTAAGGTGTATCGCTACACAAGTAACCCCGAGACTGCAACAGGTGATGGCATTGCCATGGCTTGGCGTGCAGGTTGCCGGGTTGGCAATATGGAGTTCGTGCAGTTTCATCCAACTTGTTTATATCACCCTCAAGATAGGACTTTTTTAGTTACTGAAGCGCTCAGGGGTGAGGGAGCACAACTCAAGTTGCCTGATGGCACAAGATTTATGCCTAATCATGATGAGCGTGCAGAGCTTGCGCCTAGAGATATTGTGGCTAGGGCTATCGACTTTGAAATGAAGAAGCATGGGTTGGATTATGTGTTGTTGGATGCTACCCATCTAGGGGAAGCATTTTTAAAAGAACATTTCCCAACCATTCATGCTAGATGCTTAGCGTTAGGTATTGATATTGCTAAACAACCAATTCCTGTGGTGCCAGCAGCTCATTACACCTGTGGTGGTGTGGTGACAGATTTGAAGGGTAAAACAGACTTACCTGGTTTATATGCTGTTGGTGAAGCTACTTATACTGGGTTGCATGGCGCTAATCGCTTGGCAAGTAACTCTTTATTAGAGTGCGTTGTGGTTGGTAAGGCCGCGGCAGTTGATATTGCTAAACACCCATTCAAACAAATGCCAGATGTGCCTACGTGGGATGAGAGTCGTGTAGAGGATGCTGATGAGAGTGTGGTGATTTCACATAATTGGGATGAATTGCGCTTATTGATGTGGAACTATGTTGGCATCGTGAGAACCAATCGCCGTTTAGAGCGTGCCTTGCATCGTATTGAGTTATTGCGCGATGAGGTGCAGGAGTACTATGCCAACTTCAGGGTGACACGTGACCTACTAGAGTTACGTAACTTATTAAGTTGTGCTGAATTGATTGTGCGTTCTGCTTTGATGCGTAAAGAGAGCCGCGGTCTTCATTACAGCAGAGATTATCCGCAGAGTTGGACGGTTTCTTATCCAACCATCCTAACTCCGCTAAATCGATATTAAAGCTGTCGCATTGCTTAAGCTGTTATAGATTGAATTCTGAGTGAGAAATCGACAGCAATAACATCTTTCGTTAATTTGCCGATAGATATTCTGTCAACACCTGTTTCAGCAATACCTCTTAATTGTTCTAAGTTGACACCTCCAGAAGCTTCTAATAACGCCGCACCTTGAGTGATAGCAACTGCTTCACGCATTTGATTGGTAGTGAAATTGTCGATCAAGATATTTTTGGCACCTGCTTGAAGTGCTTCTTTTAGTTCATTTAAATCTTCAACCTCAATCTGAATGTCAACCCCTGAATTTAGGTTAATAGCCGCTTGCATGGCTGCTTTGATTCCACCAGCTGCAGCAATATGATTTTCTTTGATTAAGATGCCATGCCAAAGTGCTAGACGTTGGTTTTGGCCGCCACCAATGAGAACGGCATATTTTTGAGCGCGACGTAAGCCTGGAATTGTTTTTCTTGTGTCTAAGACTGCGCAACCTTTAGGGTTGGGGCTGGCGCCTGTAATCGCTTCCACGTGTTGACGTGTAATAGTGGCAGTCCAAGAAAGTGTTTGCAGGAAATTAAGCGCCGGGCGCTCAGCGCTCAATAAGGCTCTTGGTTTGGCTTGAATCAAACAGACTGTTGAGTCCGCTGCCATGAGTGCGCCTTCTTCATATTGCCAATTGATTGTAGCTGTTGGATCTAGAGCATGTAGACAGGCATCAAACCAATCGCGACCACATAAAACGGCTGACTCTCTAACAATTAATGTGGCGTTGACAGGGCTTGTGTCAGGTACTAGCTGAGCTGTCCAGTCACCTGTGCCAATATCTTCTAAAAGAGCATCTCTGACATTGCGTTCGCGAGCCTGCTCTAGTGATTCGTTGTAATTAAACATATATTTACTTTAATTAAGCGCTACCGATATTTTTAACAAAACCATGTTGCGCTTGGGCTAATAGGTCTGGGTGTTGCGTTGTGAAATCCAGCATGCGATCAATGCAAATCTTGGCTTTTTTACCTAGCTCGGGATCAATCTTTATTTCACCGGTTTGATGAGTTAGGCAATGGAGGATACCAGTAAGGCCATTCATGGCCATCCATGGGCAATGGGCACAGCTTTTACAAGTGGCACTGTTACCGGCAGTTGGTGCTTCAATTAAAGTTTTATTGGGGGCTAATTGGCGCATTCTATGGAGAATGCCCTTATCGGTCGCTACGATATATTCTTTCGCGCTACCTTCTACAACCGCTTTAATCATCGCAGATGTTGATCCGACAACGTCTGCTAACTCAACCACATTAGCAGGAGATTCTGGGTGGACTAGGATAATTGCTTCAGGATGCTTAGCCTTGAGGTGCTCAAGTTCAATACCTTTGAATTCATCATGAACAATACAGTGACCTTCCCATGAGAGCATGTCGGCACCAGTTTGATCTTGAATATATCGACCTAGATGGCGATCAGGGGCCCACAATATTTTTTTACCCTGCTGTTTTAAGTGGTGAACAATTGCTAAAGCGCAGGAGCTGGTAACCATCCAATCGGCACGAGCTTTGACTGCTGCACTGGTGTTGGCGTAAACAACGATTTCTCTATCGGGATGCGCATCGCAAAATTTTTCAAAATCATCTGCTGGACACCCAAGATCTAGAGAGCAGGTGGCATCTAAGTCAGGCATCAGCACTGTTTTTTCAGGGCTTAATATTTTGGCGCTTTCACCCATAAATTTCACGCCAGCAACAATCAATTTTTGTGCAGCATGATTTTTACCAAATCTAGCCATTTCAAGTGAGTCAGCTACAAGGCCACCAGTTTCCCAAGCAAGGTCTTGAATATCGCTATCAACGTAGTAGTGTGCAACTAAGACGGCATTTTGAGCAATTAAAGCAGCTTTAATTGCTTGAATTGTTTCAGATTTTTCAGTCTTGTTAAGTGGCGTAGGTACTTTTGCCCAAGCACTAGCTGTACAGGTTACGCCTTGTGCATTCTGTAGGGGGTAATCAAATAATTCTTTGTTCATCCATGAATATTAAGGCAATTCTTAAAAATAACTAGAAAGCTAATGATTTCTTGGTGATCGCTGGGTTCATTGAGATCTTAGATTTTTGCTGTAAAAAATGGTCATGGTGAAGACAGATCAGGGTAAATTGGAGGTTCAACTCCCTTGAATGAAGTTTTAATCAATAAATCTTTTTAAAATTCAGTTTTCTAGGCTTCTGACAGGGTAGAATCCGCACCCGGAGGAAAGATTATGCAAAGAATCATGTTGCGTGCCAAGTTACACCGTGTCACGGTTACTGAGGCCGATTTAGAGTACGAGGGATCATGTGGTATCGATGAGGATTTGCTCGATGCGGCAGATATGCGTGAGTACGAAAAGATTGAGCTATATAACATTAATAATGGCGAGCGTTTCTCAACTTACATTATTAAAGCTGCACGTGGTTCAGGTGCGATTTCTTTGAATGGTGCTGCTGCACGTAAAGCCCATGTGGGCGATTTATTAATTATCTGTACTTACGGCTCGATGAGTGAGGCTGATGCTAAAACATTTATTCCTAAGGTTGTTTTAGTTAATGAAAAGAACCAAATCAAAGAAATTAAAAAGATTACGGTTTAACGTATGTCCCTCATGAAAAAAAGGCAGCTTAAGCTGCCTTTTTTGTTCTTGACGACTCCCCCTCATTTTGGGATTGTCCTTGATGCATCAAAAGGGCAGCTGGGCATCAGGTTTAATTGCTAAAAATGCTTGTTTAAATTCCGCTTGAATGCGTTCAATAGCAGCTTGGCTGTCAGCCTCAAAGCGCATGACCACAATCGGCGTGGTGTTGGATGGGCGGGCTAGACCAAAACCATCTGCATATTCAACACGTACGCCATCAATCGTATTAATCGTCTCTGCAGTCTTGAATGTGGCTTGTGCTTTAATTTTATCGAGCAAGGTAAAGGCTTCACCTTCTGCGCAAGACATTTGCAGCTCAGGTGTACAAATAGCGTTAGGTAAATGATTGAGTGTGGCGTTAGGGTCGACTTCAGCGCTTAAGATTTCTAATAAGCGTGCGCCGGTGTAAAGACCATCATCAAAGCCATACCAACGATCTTTAAAGAAAATGTGACCACTCATTTCTCCTGCCAGGGGGGCGCCAGTTTCTTTTAACTTGGCTTTTACTAAGGAGTGGCCTGTTTTCCACATCAGTGGTTGGCCGCCTTGCGTTTTCACATAAGTGGCTAAATTGCGTGTGCACTTAACATCATAAATAATTTGGGCGCCAGGATGACGAGATAGAACATCTTTAGCAAACAACATCATTTGACGATCAGGGAAAATAACTTGACCATCTTTCGTTACAACACCTAATCGGTCGGCATCACCATCAAAGGCAAGCCCTAGCTCATTGTCAGTCGCTTGAAGGTTTTTGATTAAATCTTGTAGATTTTCTAAATGAGCTGGATCTGGGTGATGGTTAGGGAAAGTGCCATCAACTTCGCAAAATAGCTCTTCTACCTCGCAGCCTAACGCTCTAAATAGACGGCCTGCGAAGGCTCCGCCGACACCATTGCCGCAATCAACAGCAATTTTAAGGGGACGTTTCAGTTGAATGTCGCCAACGATGCGTTGGAGGTATTCTGGGAAGATGTCATATTCGCTACGACTACCAGATCCATTCACCAGATTGTTATCCAAAATTCTTTGGCGTAAGCCCTGGATTTCTTCACCATAAATGGCTGCGCCACCTAAGACCATTTTGAAGCCGTTGTAGTCAGGGGGGTTGTGGCTGCCAGTAATCATGATGCCTGATTTGGCTTGTTGACCATTGAGTGGAATGTTAGTTCCAAAGTACACCATAGGGGTTGCCACAACGCCAAGATCAATCACGTTGATGCCAGTTGATAGTAGACCCTCGGTTAGACCTTGCATCAAAGATGGGCCGGATAGGCGACCATCTCTACCTACGACGCAAGTTGTTTCTCCTAGATCACGCATAGCGCTACCAAATGATTGGCCGATGAGTTTGGCAATCGATGGATCTAGCGTTTTATTAATCACACCACGAATGTCGTAGGCTTTAAAAATTGATGCTGACAGTTCCATAAATATGTTTTTTCAGTGTGAAAGAAAAGTATCTTGGGTTTAAGAATGCAACCACTTGATTCTGGCAGCGGTAATGTCATCGATGCCATGGAGTGCTTCATTTTCTCCGTGTAGCGCTTGTTGAATCGGTTTGGCTAGCTTTTTACCTAGTTCTACACCAGGTTGGTCAAAGCTATTGAGGTTCCAGATTGCACCAAGGCAAAGAGCGCGATGTTCATAAAGCGCTAGTAGGGCGCCTAAATGAAAGGCGTCTAATTTTTTGATCCAAAGTAAATTGCTGGGTCGATTGCCAGGGCATGAGTCGTAAGCATTTTCTTCATGAGAACCATTTGCTAGTGCTTGGGCTTGGGCTAAGCAGTTAGCAATGAGAGCCTCATGATGCTCTTTCGCTTCCGGTAGCTGACTCATGGGTTCTTGAACAGCAATGAAGTCGACGGGGATAATCTGTGAGCCTTGGTGCAGCATTTGGAAGTAACTATGCTGCGAGTTGCTTCCAGCACTTCCAAATACAACGGGAGAGGTTGGGTCGCAAGCTTCACCGCTCATGGTGATACTCTTGCCGTGACTTTCCATCTCTAGCTGTTGTAGCCATTCGGGTAGTAAACGAAGTGCATGTGCGTAGGGAATCAGCGCTTTGGCAGTAATGCCATGCTTTTGTTGATTGTGAATCAGTGTCAATGCCAATGTGAGAGGCATATTTTCCGCTGCTGGTGCTTCAATGAAGTGTTGATCCATCGCATGTGCCCCTGCTAAAAAATCCATGTAGGTATCAAAACCAAATTTGATAGCAATAGGGAAGCCTACGGCAGACCAGACAGAGAAACGACCGCCTACCCAATCCCAGAAGGGGTAAATGTTTTCAGGGCTAATCCCAAATGCTTCTGCAGTTTTGGGATTGGCGGTGATGCCAATTAATGATTTTTTTATTTGTGATGGGGTTGCTTGGTGTAGCTTTAACCAATTAATCACCGTTTGAGCGTTTCTGAGGGTTTCTAAAGTTGTAAATGTCTTAGATGTAATTAAAACCCGGGTGCTATGAGGTTGAGCCTTTGATAGGGCTGTTGCTAGTTCTGCGCTATCAATGTTGGCGACGAAGTGGAGGCGGATAGCATGATTGTCTTTAGGGTTGATGTGATAAAGGGCATCGCATACCAAGCGAGGGCCCCAGTCAGATCCACCAATCCCTAAACAAATCACATCTGTAATACCAACGAGTTGATTGCAGAAAGCCTCCATGCGCTGCCATACGTGTTTAACGAGTGGCATAACATCTGTGCCATCAATCATCATGGGGCGATTAGATAGGTTTCTTAGTGCTGGGTGTAGAGCAGCTCTGTTTTCTGATTGGTTAATGGCTTTACCTGCCAATAGATCATCGCGTTTTTTTAGCGCACCTCGATGAATGGCTAGGTCAATTAGTTGACGCCATTCATCATCAGATATTTTTTGGTAAGCCGTATCAAGAGTCAGGCCTACAGCGCTAATTAATTTTGACATTTATGAATTTTAACAAGGTTTTAGAGCCATTAAATGAAGGAAAAATGAAAAAAATCGACACAGGTCTTCAGATGACTCTATAATCACGGCTGTTTTGGAAGCTTGGCAGAGTGGTTGAATGCAGCAGTCTTGAAAACTGCCGAGGATGCGAGTCCTCCGTGAGTTCGAATCTCACAGCTTCCGCCAAGTCAATAGGTATAAAAGGGCTAGAAGAAATTTCTAGCCCTTTTTGCCATCAGCACCCCTAAATATTCTGTTGGTGCTACAGCCCCCGTGCAAATGCTGTTTTAATTTCCGAAGAAGACTGGAGTGCCATTCAGGAGATTCTTTATCTATTAGCAATTCCAGGGATGCGTGAGTCGATTAAAGAATCAATGGCTGAGCCTTTAGCTAAGAGCAAAAGGATATTGAAGTGGTGACTTGGAATTTGGCCTATTCCAAGTTTGCTCTAAAGGATGCTAAAAAATTGTCTGCTGCAGGCTTTATTGAATATCCTAGAATTAGATCCATTTCAAAATCCGCCCTCGGGCGAATTTATTTTAGAAATAGCATTTGTAGATCATTGAGATATTGCATCCCTAATGGGGTTGCTTTTAGAGTTCTTGGGTCGGAATCTAGAAGGCCCTTTTTAACTGCCATCTCTAGCATGGGATTCATGCGCGCCAACTGAATCCCAGTTCTTTCATTAAATTCATGGGTAGAAACGCCTTCAATGAGCCTTAAGACATTTAACATGTATTCAAAGAGTAGGTCATCCTGATTGAGGATGCGTTCTTCGATTAAGGCGTGACCATCCTTAAATATCTTTTCCATATAGCTATCAGGGTGGCGCTCGTTCGTCTGTCTGCTAATACGATTGTGTTCAGAAATTTTCCCGTGAGCGCCGGCGCCAATGCCAATGTAATCACCAAATTGCCAATAGTTAAGGTTATGTTGGCATTGATGACCTTTCTTGGCGTACGCAGATACTTCATAACGGCCGTATCCAGCTTCTTGGAGGGTACTCATTAAGTGATCAAGCATCTCAAAGGCGCTGTCATCATCTGGCAGGGCGGGGGGGTATTTAGCAAATAGAGTATTAGGTTCTAGGGTTAGGTGATACAAGGAGATATGGTGGGGATTAAAGCTGATGGCTTGTTTAATATCTGACAGCGCTTCTTCAAGGGATTGAAGAGGCAGGGCGTACATCAAATCTATATTTACTTGATGAAACAATTCAAGTGCAGCGGTAATAGCCGCTTTTGCTTGTTCGCCATCATGAATGCGGCCGAGAGCCTTTAGTTTGGCATCGTCAAAACTTTGAATCCCTAAAGAAATGCGATTGATGCCGCTTTGCGCAAAACTTTTAAATTTTTCTTTTTCAAAAGTCCCAGGATTTGCTTCCATGGTTATTTCTGCGTCAGCATTTAAAGGGAGTAGTGCGCGTATATCAGAGAGTAGTTGATTAAGGCCCTCACTGGAGAGTAGGCTTGGAGTGCCGCCACCAATGAAGACTGTTTGAACTTTTCGCCCCCATACTTTGGGTAGTACGCTTTGCAAATCCAGGCGAAGTGCTTCTAGATAGCGACTCTCATTAAAACCATCTACTTGATTATCTTTGATTTGGTGTGAGTTGAAATCGCAGTAAGGGCATTTTTTCATGCACCAAGGGATATGCACATACAGTGACAGCGGGGGTAATGATTGCAACATGCGTTATTGCTTTAACTTATGTGGCAGTTGTGTGATCAGTTCACGTAGCGCAATACCTCGATGACTAATCGCATTTTTTTCTTCGGCGCTTAATTCTGCTGCTGATTTATCTAAGCTAGGTACAAAGAAATGTGGGTCATAACCAAAACCTGCAGATCCTCTAGGTGTGTCAATTACTTCACCATACCATTTGCCCGTAGCAATTAGTGGTTCCGGATCCATATCTGATTCAAGAAATACAAGTGTGCAGGTGAAGTGAGCTGAACGATTGCTGATGCCAGATAGTTTTTTAATCAGTAATTGATTGTTATCTGTGTCACTAGGATCTTTTTTTTGATCTGATAAAGAAAAGCGAGCTGAAAGCACACCAGGTAGACCACCTAATGCATCAACGCAAATACCTGAATCATCAGCTAAGGCAGGTAAACCGCTGAGTTTGCTGGCGTGTCTTGCCTTCGTAATCGCATTTTCTACAAAACTTGGAAAAGGTTCTTCGCAAGATGGAATGCCCAGTAGGCCTTGAGGGATTACCTCTAAACCTAATGGGGCTAATAACAAGTTAAATTCTTTAACTTTTCCAGCGTTATTAGATGCTAGAACAATTTTCTTAAAAGCCATATTTGTTAGTTAGATAGGGCTTGTTTTTGCAAAGCGACTAATTCTTGGATACCTTTTTCAGCTAAGCTCAGTAGGGCATCTAATTCAGCTCTAGAAAATGCTGCACCTTCAGCAGTACCTTGAACCTCAATCATGCCACCGTGACCTGTCATCACGACATTCATGTCGGTGTCGCAAGCAGAATCCTCTGCATAATCAAGATCTAATACTGGATGGCCTTGATATATGCCTACAGAAATTGCTGCTACATGATCTTTAATAGGGTCTTGTGTAATTAATTTTTTGGCTAAAAGTTGATTGACAGCATCTCTAGCCGCAACAAAAGCGCCTGTGATGGCGGCTGTTCTTGTTCCGCCATCTGCCTGCAATACATCACAGTCCAAATGAATGGTACGTTCACCTAGTAACTTAAGGTCAAAAACACTGCGCATAGATCGACCGATTAGGCGTTGAATTTCCTGTGTGCGACCACTTTGTTTGCCGCGAGCAGCTTCTCGATCGCCGCGTGTATGGGTTGCTCGCGGGAGCATGCCGTACTCAGCCGTTACCCAGCCTTCACCGCTACCTTTTTGGTGTGGCGGTACTTTTTCAAGAATGCTGGCGGTGCAAAGCACGTGTGTGTCACCAAATTTAACCAAAACGGAGCCTTCGGCATGTTTGGTAAATCCACGAATAATGTTGATTTCGCGCAGATTTTCTGCGTTTCTGTTACTAGGTCTTTTGAAGTTTGTCATGTTACGACTTTACAATATAAGAATGATAGAAAGTATGACCGGTTTTGGTGGAGCCTCTAGACAAATTCATCTAGGCGGAAAAGTCTACGCAACTGTAGCGGTGGAGTGCCGCTCTGTGAATAGTCGTTTCCTAGATTTGAACATACGTTCTCCTGAAGAGTGTAGATCAGCAGAAATGCCTATACGTGAGATGGTAACGAAACAGCTGTCCCGTGGAAAGGTCGAGTTTCGAATCAATGTGCATCGTGAGGCAGCAGAAGGGCTGGCGGCTTCTGATTTATTGAATCAGGGTGCTTTGGAGGGACTTAAAGCTCTAGAGTTAGCCATTCTTAAGGAAATGCCTAGCGCAGGAAATATGCGCATGGGGGAGATTCTGAAGTGGCCTGGGGTTATCCGTGAAGCTCACGCTGAAGATGATCTGTGGCGATCTGCGACTTTGGAGGCTGTTAAAGGGGCTCTGGAAGCTTTAAAAGAGAGTCGCCGGGCCGAAGGTAACGCTTTATTCGCTGTGCTGATGGAGCGCGTTACAGGTATTCGGGCTATTGTTGCCACCATTGAGCCTTTAATTCCAGAAATTATTGCTGCACATCAGGCTAAATTAACTGAGCGATTAACCGAGATTTTGTCGGGTGTCGATGCTTTGGGGCAATCAACTTCTAAAAATGACATTTCTGATCGAATTAGGCAGGAAGTCGTTTTGTATGGCGTGCGTATTGATGTGGCTGAAGAGCTTAGCCGCTTAATGACTCATTTGGATGCTGTAGAGGGAGCTCTTAAAAAAGGAGGCCCTGTTGGTAAGCGTTTAGATTTCTTGATGCAAGAATTGAATCGTGAGGCTAATACTTTAGGTTCTAAATCTGTCTCTCAAGAGAGTAGTAATGCTTCTATTGAGATGAAGCTACTCATTGAGCAAATGCGTGAACAAGTTCAGAATCTAGAATAAATATTGGTCAACCGTGACTATGAGGATTTGAAATGGGATATACAGGCAGTATGTTGATGGTGGTGGCTCCTTCAGGGGCTGGTAAGTCATCCTTGGTGAATGCTCTGTTAGAGAAGGATCCTAGCCTTCAGCTATCTATTTCTTGCACGACGAGAGCTCCAAGACCCGGCGAACAAGATGGACGCGAGTACCATTTTCTTAGCAAAGAAGAATTCTTAAAGCGGCAATCTGTTGGCGACTTTCTGGAGTCGGCAGAGGTGCATGGTAATTACTATGGCACATCTAAGTCTTGGATTGAATCGCAAATGGCAGTGGGTAAGGATGTCATTTTGGAGATTGATTGGCAGGGTGCAAGGCAAGTGCAAAAAATTATTCCCAATGCCATTTGGATTTTTATTTTGCCACCGTCGATTCAGTCATTGGAAGATCGTTTGCGTAAGCGTGCTCAGGATGATGAGGCAACCATTGAGCGACGTGTGGCTGCTGCTAGAGAAGAGTTGCTGCATGTGGGAGAGGCTAATTATTTGGTCATTAATGATTTGTTTGAAGCAGCTTTATTTGAGTTGAGGCAGATTATTTCCGCTAGCAGATTGAGGGCTGGCCCCCAGTTGGAACGTCATAAAAACCTAGCTCAAGAGCTCGGTTTGTAGTTTGGCACAAAGTGAACTTTCGGTAACTTTTTCACAAGTGCGTTATCCTTTAGGTATTCCTAGTATTTTTTGAGTTAATCACATGGCACGTATTACTGTAGAAGATTGTTTAAAGACCATTCCAAATCGTTTTGAATTGGTATTGGCTGCCACGTATCGTGCGCGTCAGTTAGCACAGGGTCACGCTCCTCGCGTTAATGCTAAAGACAAGCCGACTGTGACTGCTTTGCGTGAGGTTGCGGCAGGTGTTACAGATCGAGATATGTTGGTTAAAGTGCCTCTCTAAGAGGTAGTCAACGGTGGCGCCTAAATCCGATGCCCAAGGCATCATCGCCGCCATCCTGGAGCAATCTAGCCGGCATTTGTTTGGGCCGACCTCTCAGCCGGCCACGCCTCCTAAGCCCCAAGTCATTTCAATTGCAGGGTTAACTGAAAAGTTATCTCATCTCAAAGCAGAAGATTTAGCTTTAGTTAAAAAAGCGTTTCAGTATGCTGACTCAGCTCATTTGGGGCAGTATCGTCAAAGCGGTGAGCCCTATATCACCCATCCGTTAGCTGTTGCTGAGTTATGTGCCACTTGGCGTTTGGATGCCGCTTCTATCATGGCTGCGTTGTTGCATGATGTGATTGAGGACACGGGTTGCACGCGAGCAGAGTTGATTGAAGTTTTTGGTGGGAAAGTTGCTGAATTGGTTGAAGGTCTCACCAAATTAGATAAATTAGAGTTTGAAAGCCATGCTGAAGCCCAAGCTGAAAGCTTTAGAAAAATGTTCATGGCAATGGCGCGAGATGTTCGTGTCATCTTAGTTAAATTGGCTGATCGCTTGCATAACATGCGAACGCTAGATGCTGTGGCATTAGCTAAACGTAAACGTGTGGCTTTAGAAACGGCTGAAATTTACGCGCCTATTGCCCATCGTTTAGGCCTTAATTTGGTTTATCGTGAGTTACAGGATTTAAGTTTTAAACACGCATCTCCTTTTAGGTATGCCACGTTAGACAAGGCCATCAAGAAGGCTCGTGGCAATCGCAAGGAAATGGTAGAAAAGATCTTGGATGCCGCCAGAATGGCCTTAAGTAAGGCGGGCCTTGAGGTTGATCTGCGTGGAAGAGAGAAGACGCTTTATAGTATTTATTTAAAGATGCGTCATAAGCATTTGAGTTTTTCTCAAGTGTTGGATGTCTATGCTTTTAGGGTAACGGTCAAAACAATTGATGAGTGTTATCGTGCTTTGGGCGTATTGCATGCTTTATATAAGCCGATGCCTGGCAAATTTAAAGATTACATTGCCATCCCTAAGTTAAATGGTTATCAGTCTTTGCATACCACCTTGGTCGGTCCTTTTGGTATGCCTGTTGAGTTTCAGATTCGCACACAAGGCATGCACCAAGTAGCGGAAGAGGGGGTTGCAGCTCATTGGGCTTACAAAGATGGGGACAATGATTTAACTGACATGCAGGTACGTGCGCATCAGTGGTTGCAATCATTGGTTGATATACAAGATAACAGTGGCGATTCCCAGGAGTTCTTGGAGCACGTTAAGATCGATTTATTCCCGGATGCTGTTTATGTATTTACGCCCAAAGGGCAAATTCGGGCTTTACCAAGAGGGGCTACAGCGCTTGATTTCGCCTACGCTGTTCATAGTGATTTAGGTAATGAGTGCGTGGGTGCCAAAGTTAATGGTGTGCAATTGCCTTTGCGCACAGAGTTAAAGAATGGCGATATTGTTGAAATCAGTTCTGCGCCAAATTCTCAACCGAACCCTGTTTGGTTGACATTTGTTCGCACGGGCAAGGCAAGGGCAGCGATTCGTCATCACTTGAAAACGCGCCGTTATTCAGAGGCAATTCAGTTGGGTGAGCGTTTGTTATCTCAGGCCTTACGTCAGCAAAATATTGATGCTGCTTTGGTGATTGATGATGTTTGGGAAAAGTTGTTGCATTGGACGGGGGCTAAGGCAAGGGAAGATCTTTGCGCTGATATGGCGATGGGGCATCGTGTTCCTGCAGTCATTGCAAAGCGTATTGAATTAATTTTGGCTGAGAGCTTTGGTGGTGCTGAGCAGATGCGCCTTGATACGGATGATTGGGAAAATGCAGCGCCGCAGGCGCCACCTCACCGTCAGGCCATCATGATTGATGGTTCAGAAGGTGAGTCTGTTTTATTCCCGAGCTGCTGTTACCCAATTCCAGGCGATATTATTTTGGGCTATTTGGGTAAAGGTGAGGGTTTACAAATTCATACGCGTGAGTGCCGACATGCTCAACGCTTGCATCATAAGGATTCTGAGCATTGGGTCGATGTCATTTGGTCTGATGATTTAAAACGTCATTTCGATGTAGCTATTCGTGTGGATGTAAAAAATAGCAAAGGCGTCTTGGCACGTATTGCTGGAACGATGACTTCTGCAGATGCCAATATTGAGCATGTGGCGATGGATGATCGTTTTACTGAGTCAGCTGTGGGTATTCGCTTTGTGATTCAGGTTGAGAGTCGCCATCATTTGGCTCAGGTGATGCGTCGTTTAAGACAGAATCAAGATGTTGTCAGAATTACTCGAGTCTTTGGTAAATAACACTCAGTATTTCTAATTCTTTTATACCGGTTGGTGTTGTTAGTCTAACGGTATCACCTTCTCTGGCTTTGATCATTGTTTTAGCAATGGGTGAAATCCAGCTGACATACCCCTTATCCATATTTATTTCATCAACGCCCACGATTGAAATAGTAGTTTCTGAGCCATCCTCTTCTGCATAGGTCACTGTTGCACCAAAGAATATTTGGTCGGTAGATTCCCTGGTTTCTGGGTCAATAACAACAGCATCTTCTAGGCGCTTAGTGAGGAAGTAAATACGGCGATCAATTTCCCTTAAGCGCTTTTTGCCGTATTGATAATCGCCGTTTTCAGAGCGGTCACCATTGGATGCTGCCCATGAAACAATCTTGACTACCTCAGGCCTTTCGACGTCAAGCAGATGTAAAAGTTCCTCTTTTATTCGAAGATGTCCGGCAGGAGTTATGTAATTTTTAATTTCCATGGCATAATATCGGTCTTAATGCGGCTGTAGCTCAGTTGGATAGAGTACTTGGCTACGAACCAAGGGGTCGTGGGTTCAATTCCTGCCAGCCGCACCAAATAAAGATAAGGGTCTAGTTTAACCGCTAGACCCTTTTTCATTGCGCATTCGCACTTTCTTTATGTGTTTAAATGGGTGGGGTGTACGCACCCAGACCACCTACAAGTATTCATAAAGCATTCATCATGAGTTTTTTGCCACGAAATCTGCGTTCTCCAGAGCTTCACTGGCTATTAGTGGCGCTTATCATTTCTATAGCCTCATTAAGTAGCGTGACTTATTTGGCTGATCGGATGCAGCGAGCATTTGATCGTGATGCTAAGCAGTTGATTGCTGCAGATTATGTCATCCATAGTGATCAGCCATTGCCGATTATTTTTCAAGAGCGTGCACTATCTGATGGTTTGCGTATGGCTCAAACGATAGTTTTTCCAACAATGGCTGGTTTTAAAGAGCAAAGTAACTTGGTGTCATTAAAAGCAGTGAGCGAAGGTTATCCATTGCGTGGTGTTGTGAAGGTGGGGGATCGTTTTCCTTATGACCATGGTGTTGAGCAAAATGATATTCCGGCGCCTCGCACGGTTTGGGTAGATCCAGCCCTATTGCCAGCTCTTAATATTAATTTGGGTCAGAGCATTTCTTTAGGTCAGTCTACCTTCAAAGTTGCTGCTGTCATCACTCAAGAGTTGGATAAGGGAGCTGGGTTTTTAAATTTTGCGCCAAGAGTCATGATGCGCAGTGATGAATTGGAGCAAACAGGTTTAGTTGGGTTTGGTAGTCGGGTAACGTATAAGCTTTTGCTTGCTGGTGATGAAGAAAAATTGATGGCTTACACCATGTGGGCCAAAGAGCGTATCCAAAATTTGGCATTGCGTGGTGTCAGGGTTGAGGGCGTTGATAACAGCCAGCCTTTCATGCGCCAGACCTTAGATAGGGCTGAGAAATTTTTATCGTTGGTAGCGCTATTAACAGCTATGGTTGCTTCGGTGGCAATGGCTTTAACCGCTAGGCGCTACGTGCATCGACAATCAAATGTTGTGGCTGTTTGGAAATGTTTGGGCGCTTCTAGAAGAAAAGTGTTGGGCTCTTATTTTCTGGAAATTTTGTGGGTTGGTGTGTTGGGTGCTGTTATAGGCTCTTTGGTCGGGTGGTTGGGTCATCAGGTGCTCTTATTGTTTTTAGGTGATCTGTTGGTGGCCAATTTGCCAGCCCCATCCCTGTGGCCTATCACTTGGTCTGTCTTTGTGAGTTTGGTTCTGCTATTGGGTTTTGTATGGCCGCCCATCATGTCTTTAAGTGAAGTTTCTCCTTTAAGAGTTTTGAGAAGAGACATGCCTTTACCTAGTCTTTCAACTTGGTTGTTGGGGGTGATTGGTTTAAGTAGTTTTTTTGCCTTATTGATGGTTATTACGCATGATTTGAAATTAGCCGCGGTTACTTTGGGTGGTTTTTTATTAGCAGCAACTTTATTTTTATTGGTGTCATGGTCAGTGGTAAAGGTGGCAACATGGCTATCGGCATCGACGATTTTGAGTCAAGACGTGGTTCAGCGATTTGCTTGGCAATCTTTATCTCGCCGAGCTATTTTGACCAGTGTGCAAATTTCCTCTCTAGCGATTGCCCTGATGGCTTTGCTCTTATTGATAGTTGTTCGCCATGATTTATTAACTGTTTGGCAGGCAAGTGCTGCATTAGATGCGCCGAATCGATTTTTAATTAATATTCAGCCAGATCAAAGAGCAGAAGTTAATGACGAATTACATCATGCGGGGGTGAGTGATGTTGTGCTTTATCCGATGATTAGAGGTCGACTGACACACATTAACCAACAGGCCGTCATGCCTCAGCATTACATCGATGAGCGTGCTCAAAGATTGGTTGATCGAGAATTTAATCTATCTTATGGATCAACACTTCCTCAGAAAAATACCATTATTGCTGGACGTTGGCATGGAGATACTGGTGTACCTGAAATATCGATTGAGCAGGGTATTGCCAAGAGTTTAGGTTTAAAACTGGGAGATGAGTTGCGATTTGATGTTGCTGGTGTCTCGGTGTCGGTGAAAATAACATCTATCCGAAAACTGGATTGGGGTAGTTTGCAAGTTAATTTTTTTGCCATCATGCCTGAGAAAATATTGTCACAATTTCCTCAAACATGGATTACAGCCTATCAACAGTTACCGTTGACGGATCGTAATCAACCTCCAGTTGATATGGCATTGGTTAAGCGCTTTCCTAATATTACGGTGGTGAATGTGGAATCCAGTTTGCGGCAAATTCAAGAGGTGTTGGACAAACTATCATCTGCTATTGAGCTCTTATTTGTTTTTACGATTTCAGCGGGATTGTTAGTTTTAGGTGCCGCGTTGGCGGCGAGTCAAAACGAGAGATTGAGGGATGCAGCATTATTGAAAGTGATGGGTGCTCGCCGCCATCAAATTTCGCGTGCATTTATATTGGAGTTGGGTGTCATTGGATTAATTGCTGGCTTGATGGCTGCAATAGGTGCTCTAATGATCGGTTGGGCTTTAGCAAGTTTTGTATTTGAAATATATTTGGGATTTTCTTGGTTAGTGATGGCCGGTGGAGTTGTCGGAGGGGTTTTGATTTGTATTTTGGGTGGTTGGGGAATGCAAAGAAAAATTACGCATACATCTGCATCGGATATGTTGAGAGCGTTATCCTAGGTTGGTTGCATTAATAGGGTTGGTATGTCTGAGCAAAAAACTATATTTGATTTATTGGGTGGTGCCGAAGGGTTGAGGCAGTTGGTCGATCGTTTTTATGACCTAATGGACTTGGATGAAAGCTATGCAGGTATTCGCGCCATGCATGGGGATCGCTTGGATGGTTCAAGGGATAAACTTTATTTATTTTTAAGTGGTTGGACAGGTGGGCCTGATTTATATGTCCAACAGTATGGTCATCCCCGACTAAAGGCAAGACATATGCCTTTTCCAATTGGTTTGTCAGAGAGGGATCAGTGGCTTGAATGTATGCGTCAAGCGATGATGGATGTGGGTATTAAAGGGCTATTGTTTGAGCGCTTAATGCAATCATTCTTCACCACGGCTGATTGGATGAGGAATCAAGCGGGGTAATTGAACTAAGCGTGTTTTAGCCCATTTATCAGGCCATGTTTGCCGATGCTTCTTATCGAACAGAGCGGTGATTGGCCAGAAAAACAAGGTCATTGAAAAGAACGTAATCGATAAGTAAGTGCCTATTTGCTCAGGATTACCGATTTTGATGGCTACAAATAGAATTAATGCTGCGGGCACAAGCCATAAAGAGCTCAGCGCATATCTCATGAGTGCTTGAGATTTTTTTAAGATGGTGCCATCTTCGCTAACTAACTGAATCTTCCAAGTTTGCATGGCTAATGTTTGGCCTGTTTTAGTCCAGTACCAAGAAAAATATAAGGCTAAAACAAGGTACAAATGAGCCAGTAAAAACCAGGCAGGAGCTGTTACTTCAAGTAATACCCCAATCAGTAAATGAGGCACTAAGAATGTTAAGGCCGACACCCCCATGAGTACGAGTAGTTCATATAGGTTTAATGCTATACGACGCAAAATGGTGGGGGATGGCAGAGACTGAAGATAGTCTGCTGGAAGAGGGGTAAATTTTTCGGTAGATTTCACTAAAAATTATTTTAGCGTGGGTGCGGTCACTGCGGAGGGTTTTGTTGTGGATGCTTTTTTTTCAGCTAAACGCTTTTTGTTTTCCTCAGAAAGTTGTTGGTAGGCCTGCCAAGCTTCAGCTTTCTTTTCTGGTGAGAATTTAAGTGATCGCAGGTAGTTGTCTCTGGCTACGCGACGTTGCTCAGTTGATAGATTGGCCCATTCACTCATTCGAGATTGCAGAATATTTTTTTCTGCATCGGTCATCTGTGGGTAGCGATTAGCTACTTCCATCCATTTTTTTTTCCGGTCGTTGGGAATGCTGCTCCAGTCGGACTCCAGAGGTGCAAGAATTTCCTTTTGGCTATCAGGTAGTTGTGCCCATGTTTGTGCATGGCTGACTTGAATCATCCCCAATGATATGAAGAGCAATAGGAAGCCTTTGCCAATTAATCGTTTTAGATGCTTTTGGCATTTTGCGATTAGAGAGGGGGTCCATGCGTGAATCATGCTTAAACGCCTTCTTTGTCATCGTCGCTTGGATCGAGATCTTTGCCATCGGTCATGAGGAAGCGAATAAATCCATTGTCATGGTAGGCCTCAGGTGGCACTACGTCGATGAGAAGGGCGCTATCTACTTCTGCAATATCGCGGATGCGCTCATCTGTTTGCCAGTTAACAATCAAGAAGAGCCCCAAAATGAGTGCGAGTAAGGGGATGACACCAAAAGCGCCCCAAATTTTTCCGCCTAGATCCTGACTGCTAGGCATGCCAGGTAGAGCCCATGAGAATTCGCGTTGCCAAACCCATTTTTTCTCTGGTTGATGGTGTGTTAGAGCTAAGTTTCTAGCTTTTGCTAGCCTTTCTGCAATATGAGCAGGTACCTCGTGGGCGGTTTCGTTGAGTAGGTCGCGTGCAAGGCGAGCCATGCGTACCTCAGTACGGTTATCAGCTATTTCCTTTGTTTTACCTATTCTCACGATTTAAACCCTTGTTTCTTAAGAGATTTTTCCAATGATGCGGCCGCTCTAGAGCAGTGTGTTTTGACACTTCCTTCAGAGCAGCCCATTAATTTTGCTGTTTCAGATATATCCAACTCATCCCAGTAACGCATGAGGAAGGCTTCGCGTTGACGTGCTGGCAATTTTGAAATTTCATTTTCTAGGATTTTTGCCATTTGTTTACGTTCTAACTGTGTATCTCCGCTATCTGAGCCTAAGTTTTCAGTTTCCGATTCAAGAAACTCAAGGGGATCTTGGCTTTCTGCGTCATCAAAAGACTCATTTTTGCCCCCTTTTAGGGATGAAAACAGGCTAACCCAGGTATTTTGGGTTTTTTGACGTCTAAACCAATCAAGTGTGGTGTTTTGCAGGATTCTGGTGAAGAGTAGAGGTAGTTCATTGGCTGGTTGTTGACCGTATTTCTCAGCTAGCTTGATCATGCTATCTTGAACGATATCCAAGGCGGCGTCCTCGTCCCGTGTTGAAAACACGGTACGTTTGAATGCTTTTGTCTCGACGCTTTTTAAAAAGTCGGACAATTCTTTTTCGGAAGCCATACCTCTATTAGACAACGACAATGAAACCTACCCCTAATATGCAGTTATAGGCTAAAATCTAAGGCTCGACTTACCGGACCTTTCATAAGATGGTTTTTTACCGGATGAAGCGCTAAGCCACTCGAACCCGAGCCACAAGCACGGAGCCAGAGTAGCCCAAACAATTTTTTGCCGAAAATTGCAAAGGACTATGACAAATGAATGCAAATAACAGCGCGGAACTTTTGAACCCTGCTAACAAAAATCAAGACCAAACTGGCCCAGAAATGATTGGCGCAGAAATTTTGGTGCACGCTCTTCATGCTGAAGGCGTCGAATATGTCTGGGGTTACCCAGGCGGTTCAGTTTTATATATTTACGATGAGATTTTCAAACAAGATAAGTTTGAACATATCTTGGTGCGCCATGAGCAAGCAGCCGTACATGCTGCTGACGGCTATGCGCGCGCCACAGGCAAGGTGGGGGTTGCATTAGTTACCTCAGGCCCAGGGGTGACCAATGCTGTGACAGGTATTGCTACAGCCTATATGGACTCTGTGCCCATGGTGATCATCACTGGTAACGTGCCAACCAATGCGATTGGTGAAGACGCTTTCCAAGAATGTGACACGGTAGGTATTACTAGACCGATTGTTAAACATAACTTCTTGGTTAAAGATCCTGCTGATTTAGCCTTGACACTAAAAAAGGCTTTCCATATTGCTAAAACAGGTCGTCCAGGCCCAGTGGTAGTGGACATTCCTAAGGACGTTTCTTTCCAAAAAGCACGTTTTAACTATCCAAGCGAATTAGCCATGCGCTCTTACAACCCTGTGAACAAAGGTCACAGCGGACAGATTCGTAAGGCGGTTTCTTTGTTGTTGGAAGCAGAGCGCCCTTATATTTATACGGGTGGTGGCGTGATTCTTTCTGACTCAGCTCCTGAGTTAAAAGCATTTGCTGATTTATTGGGTTACCCAGTAACAAATACTTTGATGGGTTTAGGTGGTTATCCTGGCACGCACCCTAATTTCTTGGGTATGTTGGGTATGCATGGTACTTATGAAGCCAATATGACTATGCAGCATTGTGACGTATTGATTGCAATTGGTGCTCGTTTTGACGATCGAGTGATTGGTAATCCAGGGCACTTCTCAAGCGTGCCAAGAAAAATCATTCATATCGATATCGACCCGTCTGTGATTTCTAAGCGTGTAAAAGTTGATGTACCTATTGTGGGTGACCTTAAAGAAGTTTTGGTTGAAATGACTGAAATGATTAAGGCTGCAGGCCCTCGTAAAAATCAACCAAAGCTTGATGCGTGGTGGAAGCAGATTAATGAGTGGCGCGGTAAGGATTGCTTGAAATTTGATCGTGATTCAGAAATTGTTAAGCCGCAGTACGTTATTGAGAAGATTTGGGAATTGACCAAAGGTGATGCATTTGTTTGCTCTGATGTGGGGCAACATCAAATGTGGGCTGCTCAGTTCTACAAGTTTGATCAACCGCGTCGTTGGATTAACTCGGGTGGTTTAGGTACTATGGGCGTAGGATTGCCGTACGCTATGGGTATTAAGAAAGCATTCCCTGAGTCAGAGGTGGTGACAATTACAGGTGAGGGATCGATCCAAATGTGTATCCAAGAGCTTTCTACTTGCAAGCAATATGACACGCCAGTAAAGATCGTATCCTTGAATAACCGTTATTTGGGCATGGTCCGCCAATGGCAAGAGTTAACTTATAACAAGCGTTATTCAAGCTCTTACATGGATTCTTTGCCTGACTTTGTGAAGTTGGCCGAGTCTTATGGGCATGTTGGTATGCGCATTGAGAAAAAATCTGATGTCGAGCCAGCGTTACGTGAAGCATTCAAGATGAAAGATAGAACTGTATTTATGGATTTCCAAACAGATCCAACTGAGAACGTTTGGCCAATGGTTCAAGCAGGCAAAGGCATTACTGAAATGCTTTTAGGAAGTGAGGATCTGTAATGCGCCATATTATTTCTATTCTTTTGGAGAATGAACCGGGTGCTTTGTCACGTGTGGTGGGTTTATTTTCTGCGCGTGGCTATAACATTGAGACACTCACTGTTGCGCCAACGGAAGATCCTTCTTTGTCACGTATGACAATTGTTACGATGGGCTCTGAAGATGTCATCGAACAAATCACAAAGCACCTGAATCGCTTGGTGGATGTGGTGAAAGTGATTGATTTAACGGATGGCCCTCATATTGAGCGTGAACTGATGTTAATTAAGGTTCGTTCTGTTGGTAAGGAACGCGAAGAGATGAAGCGTACGACGGACATCTTCCGTGGGCGTATCATTGATGTCACTGATAAGGCTTACACCATCGAGTTGACTGGAGATAGCAGTAAATTAGATGCCTTCATCGAGGCTATTGACCGTAGTGCCATTTTGGAAACAGTTCGAACTGGTTGCTCTGGCGTAGGTCGCGGTGAGCGTATCTTGAAGGCGTAATTTTTTTAACGAATAACAAACTGAAATAAATAGGAAAAAGCATGAAAGTTTTTTACGACAAAGACGCAGATTTATCTTTAATTAAAGGTAAGCAGGTAACTATTATTGGTTACGGTTCACAAGGTCACGCTCACTCATTGAATCTACATGAGTCAGGCGTTAAGGTGACTGTTGGTTTGCGCAAGAATGGTGCTTCTTGGAATAAAGCTGTGAATGCAGGTTTGCAAGTTAAAGAAGTTGCTGAGGCTGTTAAAGGTGCTGATGTTGTCATGATGTTGTTGCCTGATGAGCAAATTGCTGATGTGTACAACAAAGAAGTTGCCCCAAATATTAAGGCTGGCGCTGCATTGGCGTTTGCTCACGGCTTTAACGTTCACTACGGTCAAGTTATTCCGCGCAATGATGTGGACGTTATTATGGTGGCCCCTAAAGCCCCTGGTCATACAGTACGTGGTACGTACATGCAGGGCGGCGGTGTTCCTCATTTGATCGCTGTTCATCAAGATAAGTCTGGTTCAGCTCGTGATGTTGCATTGTCCTATGCGACAGCTAACGGTGGTGGCCGTGCTGGCATCATCGAAACTAATTTCCGTGAAGAAACTGAAACTGATTTGTTCGGCGAGCAAGCTGTATTGTGTGGCGGTACTGTTGAACTAATTAAAGCTGGTTTTGAAACTTTAGTTGAAGCTGGTTACGCTCCTGAGATGGCTTATTTCGAGTGTTTGCATGAGTTGAAGTTGATTGTTGATTTGATCTACGAAGGTGGTATCGCCAACATGAACTACTCTATCTCTAATAACGCTGAGTATGGTGAGTATGTAACAGGTCCACGCGTTGTGACTGAAGATACTAAGAATGCTATGCGTCAGTGTTTGAAAGATATTCAAACTGGTGAATACGCTAAGAGCTTCATTCTAGAAAACAAGGCGGGTGCTCCAACGTTAATTTCACGTCGTCGTTTGACTGCTGAGCATCAAATCGAAGAGGTGGGTGCTAAGTTACGCGCTATGATGCCTTGGATTGCTAAAAACAAATTAGTAGACCAAAGCAAGAACTAATCTCAACGATTAAATTATCCAGGAAGAGAGGCATCATGGCAGTTCACTACCCGCATCCTATTATTGCTAAAGAAGGTTGGCCGCATGTGGCTATTGCAGGTTTTGTATTGTTTATGGTGCACTCAACTGGTGGTTGGGTGTGGTCTTGGCCTTTCTGGATTATTTTTGTTTTTGTTTTACAGTTCTTTAGAGATCCAGGCCGTTTAGTTCCGTTGGTAAAGGATGCTGTTTTGGCTCCGGCTGATGGACGAGTCATTATTGTTGATAAAGCATTTGACCCTTATGCGAATCGTGAAGCTCTAAAAATTAGTGTCTTTATGAATGTATTTAATGTGCATTCAAATCGCTCTTCTGTGAATGGCGTGGTTAAAAAGATTGAATATTTCCCAGGTAAATATTTAAACGCTGATCTTGATAAAGCCTCCACTGAGAACGAGCGTAATGCTGTAGTGATTGATGCTAATGGTCATACGGTTACTTTGGTGCAGGTGGCAGGTTTGATCGCTAGACGTATCCTTTGCTATGCGCATTTGGGCGATAAGCTTAAGAAGGGTGAGCGTTACGGTTTTATCCGTTTCGGCTCGCGTGTGGATGTGTATCTGCCACTTAATGCTGAGCCATTGGTGAGTGTTGGAGATAAAGTGTCCGCAACTAGTACGGTGCTAGCCAAATTGCCAGGATTAGACTAAAACATTGTCTATGAACACATTTAGACGCAGACGTTTAAGGCCAGGTAAAGCATTACCCAACAATGTAACGCCCCCTCGACATGGTGAGCGTCACGGTGAGTGGGGTGCGGAGCAGGTTAATCGCCCACGTAATAGGGGTGTTTATTTGTTGCCCAATGCTTTTACAACAGCTAATTTGTTTTGTGGTTTTTTTGCCATCGTTCAGGCGATGAATAATCGTTTTGAAATTGCTGCGATTGCTATTTTCTTTGCTTTGGTGATGGATGGTATGGATGGGCGTGTAGCTCGTATGACCAACACTCAAAGTGCTTTTGGTGAGCAATATGACTCGCTGACTGATATGGTTTCTTTTGGTGTGGCTCCTGCTTTGGTGGCTTATGAGTGGGTACTTAAGGATTTAGGTAAATGGGGCTGGTTGGCTGCATTCGCTTACTGCGCAGGTGCTGCTTTGCGTTTGGCAAGGTTTAATACCAACATTGGTGTCGTTGATAAAAGATTTTTTCAGGGCTTACCTAGCCCAGCTGCAGCATCGTTGATTGCAGGTTTTGTTTGGTTAGCCGTTGATAATAAATTGCCAGTTAAAGAGTTATATATTCCTTGGGTGATGTTTGCTTTAACTATTTACGCTGGCATTACGATGGTTTCAAATGCGATGTTCTATAGCGGTAAGGCTTTGGATGTTCGTTACAGAGCACCCTTTGGCGTCATGATTTTGGTCATTATTGGATTTGTTTTAGTTTCAAGCGACCCGCCAGTTGCTTTATTTGGTTTGTTTGTAGCTTACGCTTTGTCTGGATATGCGTTTTGGGTTTGGCAAAAGATTTCTTTGCTGAAGGGTACTAAGGCTACTAAGGGTAAAGCCTCAGATATTCTTTCTGACAGTTAAATCATTTTTGTGTATATTTGAGTCTATGAATAACAGCTTTTTGCTTCTATTGTTACTAGGACTAGGTCGCAACCTGGGGTCGGTACACGCTTGAACAAATAGAGCAAAAACAAGCAAAAACACCAACCCCAGCAAAGCTGGGGTTTTTTATTTTTATTTTTGGGAACTTGGGAGTTGGTTATGACGGATAAGTTAATCATTTTTGATACCACATTGAGAGATGGGGAGCAGTCTCCTGGCGCATCTATGACTCGTGATGAAAAAGTGCGAATTGCCCGTCAGCTAGAGCGTTTAAAAGTTGATGTGATTGAAGCTGGATTTGCTGCTAGTTCAGATGGTGATTTTCATGCGATTTCTGCGATTGCTCAAGTAATTAAGGACTCAACGGTGTGTTCATTGGCTAGAGCTAATGAGCGAGATATTGGTCGTGCGGCAGAGGCTTTAAAGGCAGCTAATTCAAAGAGGATTCATACGTTTATTGCTACCAGTCCTTTGCATATGGAAAAGAAATTGCGTATGACACCTGATCAGGTGTTTGAGCAGGCAAAGGCAGCGGTGAGGTTTGCGCGCAACCATACAAATGATGTCGAGTTTTCTCCTGAGGATGGTTATCGATCTGATGTTGATTTCTTGTGTCGCGTGCTTGAGGCCGTCATAGCTGAAGGTGCTACAACCATTAACGTACCAGATACCGTGGGTTATGCTGTTCCTGAACTTTACGGTAATTTTATTAAGACCTTGCGTGAGCGTATCCCAAATTCTGATAAAGCTATTTGGTCTGTGCATTGTCATAACGATTTAGGTATGGGTGTCGCTAATTCATTAGCAGGTGTGAAAATTGGTGGTGCTCGTCAGGTAGAGTGCACGATTAATGGCTTGGGTGAGCGTGCGGGTAATACTTCCTTAGAGGAAGTTGTGATGGCCATCAAAACTCGTAAGGACTACTTTGATTTGACGGTGGGTATTGATGCAACGCAGATTGTTCCTGCCTCTAAGATGGTGTCTCAGATTACTGGGTTTGTCGTGCAGCCCAATAAAGCGGTGGTAGGAGCTAATGCATTTGCCCATGCTTCAGGGATTCACCAAGACGGCGTATTAAAGGCCCGTGATACCTATGAGATTATGAGAGCTGAAGATGTGGGTTGGGCAGCCAATAAGATTGTTTTGGGTAAATTATCTGGTCGTAATGCTTTTAAGCAACGTTTGCAAGAGTTGGGCGTTGTATTGGAGTCTGAGGCTGATTTGAATGATGCTTTTGCAAGGTTTAAGGCTTTGGCTGACCAAAAAGCTGAAATTTTTGACGAAGATATTCAAGCAATTGTGACTAATTCAGGGGTGGAAACGACGGATTATTTCCGATTTGTTTCTTTATCTCAGAAGTCTGAGACAGGTGAACGCCCATTTTCGAAGGTTGTATTTAAGGTGGGTGCTGAGGAGTTCGCCTCTGAAGCAGAGGGTAACGGCCCTGTGGATGCTACCTTGAACGCCATTGAATCCAAAGTAAAAAGTGGGGCTGAGCAGCTTTTGTATTCAGTGAATGCGATTACAACGGGTACGGAATCTCAAGGCGAGGTGACGGTTCGTTTGTCAAAGGGTGGTCGTATTGTTAATGGCGTTGGCACGGATCCAGATATAGTGGCTGCGTCGGCAAAAGCTTATTTGGCAGCTTTAAATAAGCTTCATGACCCTAGCCAGCAGAAATTGAACGCTCAAATGACTGTTTAGGCTATAATCTTGGCTCTTTCTGAGGGTATTCCTTAGAAAGAGTTTTTTCAACAATTCGCACGACACCAAGGGTGGTGGGTCAGAAATGCCCCAAAGCTCAAGTGTTCGCAAGTATGGAGTAATAAAAATGGCTATTGTTACAGCTAAAAAAGCGGAAATCGTTAAAGATAACGCACGCGCAGCAAATGACACAGGTAGTCCTGAAGTTCAGGTGGCTTTGTTAACAGCTCGCATTAACGACCTAACCCCTCATTTCAAAGCAAATGCTAAAGATCATCATAGCCGTCGCGGCTTGTTGAAGATGGTTAGCCGTCGCCGTCGTTTGCTTGACTATTTGAAGGGTAAAGATTTTGATCGTTACCGTGCTTTGATTGATAAGCTCGGTCTACGTAAGTAATACCGAAAATGCCTGCCCAAGGATGACCTAGGCAGGCATTATCGTTTAGAGCGGTCGGTGGCTCTTTCGTAGTAAAGGAACCGTGTCATTCCAAAGACAGGTTATAAACATCCTTCTAGCCTTTCTTTGGAATGGCATCCTTGCTTCGTAAGCCCCAATGCTCCAGTGCTGCCATAGCGCTGTTATTTCTATGGCAAATGTTGATTGGAGATATACATAAATGACGATGTTTAAAAAAGCAGTAAAAAGTTTTCAATGGGGTTCACATACTGTTCGTATGGAAACAGGTGAAATCGCCCGTCAAGCAAGTGGTGCTGTATTAGTTGATGTGGATGACACAGTTGTATTGGCAACAGTAGTTGCTGCGAAAAATCCAAAACCAGGCCAAGATTTTTTCCCTTTGACGGTTGATTACTTAGAAAAAACATATGCTGCAGGTAAGATTCCTGGCGGTTTCTTCCGTCGTGAAGGTCGCCCATCAGAAGGTGAGACATTGATTTCTCGCTTGATCGACCGTCCACTACGTCCTTTGTTCCCAGAGGGTTTTTATAACGAAGTTCAGGTGGTGATTCACGTTGTATCGATCAATCCAGATGTGCCTGCTGATATTCCAGCATTGATTGGTGCTTCTGCTGCATTGGCAATTTCTGGCATTCCATTTAATGGTCCAGTGGGTGCAGCTCGCGTTGGTTACAAAGATGGTCAGTACCTATTAAACCCAACACGTTCAGAGCAAACAACTAGTCAGCTTGATTTGATTGTTGCTGGTACTCAATCTGCTGTATTGATGGTGGAATCTGAAGCGCACCAATTATCTGAAGAAGTGATGTTGGGTGCCGTTGTTTACGGTCATGAGCAAATGCAAACAGCGATCAACGCTATCAATGAGTTGGTTGTTGAGGCTGGTAAGCCAGAGTGGGATTGGAAAGCAGCGCCAAAGAATGAGCCATTGATTGCAAAGGTAACTTCATTGGCTGAGGCTGGTTTGCGCGAAGCTTATCAAATTCGTCAAAAGCAAGCTCGCTCTACAAAATTGAAAGAAGTATCTGCTGATGTTTTAGCTAAGTTGGCTGCTGATGGTGATTTTGATGAGGTTGAAGTTGGCAACATCATGTTTGAAATCGAAGCAAAGATTGTTCGTAGCCAAGTATTAAATGGCGAGCCACGTATTGATGGTCGTGATACACGTACAGTACGTCCGATTGAGATTCGTACTGGTGTATTGCCGCGTACGCATGGTTCAGCGTTGTTTACGCGTGGTGAGACGCAAGGTTTGGTGGTTGCTACTTTGGGTACTGCCCGTGATGAGCAAATCATTGATGCATTAGAAGGCGAGCAACGTGATCGTTTCATGTTCCACTACAACATGCCTCCGTTTGCTACTGGTGAAACTGGTCGCGTAGGTAGCCCTAAGCGTCGTGAAATTGGTCACGGTCGTTTGGCAAAGCGTGCCTTGATTCCTGTTTTACCATCTGCTGAAGAGTTTGCTTACAGCTTGCGTGTGGTATCTGAAATTACAGAATCAAATGGTTCTTCATCAATGGCTTCTGTTTGTGGTGGTTGCTTGGCAATGATGGATGCGGGTGTTCCTGTTAAGGCGCACGTAGCTGGTGTTGCTATGGGCCTTATTTTGGATGGCAATCGCTTTGCAGTATTGACAGATATCTTGGGTGATGAAGATCACTTGGGCGATATGGACTTTAAGGTAGCGGGTACATCAAATGGTATTACTGCTTTGCAGATGGATATCAAGGTTCAAGGTATTACAAAAGAAATTATGCAAGTTGCTTTAGCGCAAGCTAAAGAAGGTCGCTTGCATATTTTGAGCAAGATGCAAGAAGCGATGGGTGGTGTTCGTACGGAGTTGTCTGCACATGCACCGCGCATGGTGACCATTAAGATTCATCCAGACAAAATTCGTGAAGTGATTGGTAAGGGCGGCGCAACAATTCAGGCTCTAACAAAAGAAACTGGTACAAGCATTGATATTACCGATGATGGTACTGTAACGATTGCTTCTACAAGTGCTGAAGGCATGGAAGAGGCTAAGCGTCGTATTGAAGGTATCACTGCTGAAGCTGAAGTGGGTAAGATCTACGAAGGTCCGGTTGTTAAATTGCTTGAATTTGGTGCCTTGGTAAATATTCTTCCTGGTAAAGATGGTTTATTACACATTTCTGAAATCGCTAATGAGCGTGTCAAAGATGTTAAAGACTATTTGCAAGAAGGTCAGTCTGTTCGTGTGAAATTACTAGCTGCTGATGAGCGTGGACGTTTACGTTTGTCATTAAAGGCTGCATGTGCTGATGAAGGTACAAGCATTGCGCCTTTGAATGGTGTAGCTTCAGCTGAGGCAGCTCCTGCTGAAGGTGCAACTCCAGAGCAGTAAGTCGAACAAAACGGATAACGCGTCTTATGCGTGCTGTTGAGATCAGCCAGTATGGCGGTCCCGAAGTTCTTAAAGCGGTTACTCGACCAGATTTGGTCGAGCCCGCTTTAGGTTCTGGTCAAGTGCTTATTCGTATTAGAGCAGCAGGTATTAATCGACCTGATATTTTGCAGCGACAAGGTTTCTATCCTGTTCCGCCAGGTGCTTCTGATTTGCCTGGCTTGGAAGTTGCGGGCGAAGTTGTTGGTGGTGATTTATCGCATCCGGATAATTTTTTTAGTTTAGGTGTTGGGCATAGAGTTTGTGCCTTGGTAGCTGGTGGTGGTTATGCTGAGTACTGTATTGCACCCTTAGCCCAATGTTTGCCTGTGCCTAAAGGCCTCTCTGATGTTGAGGCGGCTAGCTTACCGGAAACATGCTTTACTGTTTGGAGTAATGTTTTTGACAGGGCTCGTTTAGGGTTAGATGGCCGTGGCAAGGAAACCTTGTTAGTGCAAGGTGGTAGTAGCGGTATTGGAGTAACGGCTATTCAAATGGCTAAGGCCATGGGTCATGATGTCATTGTGACTGTTGGTAGCAATGCTAAGTTAAAGGCCTGTTTAGATTTGGGGGCTGATTTAGCGATTAACTACAAAACACACGACTTTGTTGAGGAGGCAAAAGCCTTCACCAAGGGAGTGGGGGTTAATGTCGTTATCGATATGGTCGCAGGCTCTTATTTGGGACGTGAGATTGATTGTTTAGCAGATGACGGCCGTATTGTTGTGATTGCTCATCAGGGCGGTAAAGCCTCCGAGGTAGATGTTAACCAAATCATGCGCCGTCGCTTAACTATTACTGGCTCAACATTAAGGCCAAGGTCTGTTGAGTTTAAAGGTGCTATTGCACGTGCTTTGAGAGCTTATGTGTGGCCGCTGATTGAAGAGCGTAAGATCAAACCTGTTATTTATGAGACATTTGCCTTGGAAGCTGCAGCAAACGCCCATCAATTGATGGAGTCTAGTCAGCACATTGGCAAAATTGTTTTAACAGTGGATTGAGTGAGGAATCGATGAGACCTTTAACAATTATTGGTAATTGGAAAATGAATGGCAGTTTGTCTGCTAATCAATCGTTATTGGCGGAGATTGTGTCACTTGGTGGCCCTTTGTTTGCAAAGTCTGCTGCAAAAGCTCAATTCGGTTTATGTGTGCCATACCCTTATTTGGCGCAAGCTCAGAATTTATTGAAAGACTCAGGCATTGCTTTAGGTGCTCAAGATGTCTCTGATCATCCTTATGGTGCTTATACGGGTGACGTTAGTGCGCAAATGTTGGGTGAGTTTGGTTGCCGTTATGTCATTGTTGGACATTCAGAGCGTCGTCAGTACCATCATGAGGGGGATGGTTTGGTGGCTCGTAAAGCTCGGGCGGCATTACAAGCTGGTTTGACACCAATTATCTGCGTGGGTGAGACGGAAGAGGAGCGAGATGATGGCAAGACCTTGATGGTTGTGCGCCGTCAATTGCAATCTGTTTTAGATCTTTTGCAGGGACAGATGAGTGCTTGTTTGATTGCTTATGAGCCAGTTTGGGCAATTGGTACTGGGAAAGTGCCAACGCCCATGGAGGCTCAGGATGTGCATCGTGAATTACGCTTACAGCTTGCCAAGTTTGATGATGAGGCTGCCTCAAAAGTTGCTATTTTGTATGGCGGTAGCTTAAAGCCTGATAATGCTCGTGAATTATTGGAAATGCCGGATATTGACGGCGGTTTGGTAGGGGGCGCATCCTTAAGTGCGCAAGAATTTGTGGCTTTATGCCAAGGCAATCAGTAATTATTGAATTAGTTTTTTGGAGAAATAGATGGAATGGCTTAAGACTTTATTAGTTGTTTTGCAAATTATTGCAGCGATTGGTGTCATTGCTTTGGTGCTTGTGCAGCAAGGTAAGGGGGCTGATATGGGCGCTGCTTTTGGGGGAGGCTCTTCTGGTGGCTTGTTTGGTGCGGCTGGTTCAGCTAACTTCCTTTCTCGTTTGACAGCTATTTTTGCGACGGTTTTCTTTGTTTCAACTTTGGGCATTACCCTGTTAGGTTCGACAAAATCTCAACATTCTGGGGTTTTATCGGGTACAACGGCACCAGCTCCAGTTGTGGCACCGGAAGTGCCTGCTGATGCTGCCAAAAATAGTGCGACAGCACCGACTGCTCCTGTTACAGGGGCTACTCAAAATATCCCTAAATAAAACGGCTAAATCCGTAAAAAACCTCAAAATATTAGGCTTAGTGAGCTAAAATCCTAGGGTTTTTACGAAGAGCCGTCGTGGTGGAATTGGTAGACACGCTATCTTGAGGGGGTAGTGGCGTAAGCTGTGCGAGTTCGAGTCTCGCCGACGGCACCAGAATAACCTCGGGTCCTGCAGTCCGTCAGAAAACTGCAAGACCCGTTAGCGAAAATTGTTAATTGTTGTTTTCTAGTCACCACGAATTGGAACGCTCTTGAACTTAGAAGCTTATCTTCCCGTTTTACTATTCATCCTAGTGGGTGTTGGTGTCGGTCTTGTGCCGATGACATTGGGCAAAATTCTTGGCCCGAATAAACCAGATACTGAAAAAATTTCTCCTTATGAGTGTGGTTTCGATGCATTCGAAGATGCTCGTATGAAATTTGATGTGCGTTATTACTTGGTCGCTATTCTGTTTATCTTATTTGATTTAGAAACTGCTTTCCTTTTTCCTTGGGGAGTGGCGTTAACTGACATTGGTTGGGCTGGCTATATTTCAATGTTTATTTTTCTTTTGGAATTTGTGGTCGGTTTTGCGTATATCTGGAAGAAAGGTGCCCTTAACTGGGAATAAGGACTGGACATGGCACTTGAGGGTATCTTAAAAGAAGGTTTTGTAACTACATCAGCTGATAAGTTGATTAACTGGACGCGTACAGGTTCTTTATGGCCTATGACGTTTGGTTTAGCTTGCTGCGCGGTAGAAATGATGCACGCTGGTGCATCACGTTATGACTTAGACCGTTTTGGCGTGGTTTTTAGACCATCACCACGTCAATCAGATTTGATGATTGTGGCTGGCACATTGTGTAACAAAATGGCTCCAGCTTTACGTAAAGTTTATGACCAAATGCCAGAGCCTCGTTGGGTGATCTCCATGGGTTCTTGTGCTAATGGTGGTGGTTATTACCATTACTCTTATTCTGTGGTGCGTGGCTGTGATCGGATTGTTCCTGTTGATATTTATGTTCCAGGTTGTCCGCCAACTGCTGAAGCATTGATGTACGGTATTTTGCAGCTACAAGCGAAGATTAAGCGTACGAGCACGATTGCAAGGAAGGCTTGATATGTCAGAGCGTTTAACAGTTCTTAAAGATCGCCTAGAAAAAGTTTTAGGCCAGAAGATTGCTCGTTTGCACGATGCGTTAGGTGAATTAACTTTGGTGGTTCGTGCTGAAGACTATTTGAGTGTAGCCACAACTTTACGTGATGATGCTAGTTTGGGTTTTGAGCAGTTAATTGATTTATGTGGCGTTGACTATAGTGAGTACAGCAATGCAACATGGGAAGGCCCACGTTTTGCGGTGGTCAGTCACTTGCTTTCTGTGCAACATAACTGGCGTCTACGTTTGCGTGTGTTTGCGCCAGAGGATAGCTTTCCTTTAGTAGCGTCTGTGACACCTATTTGGAATTCAGCGAATTGGTTTGAGCGTGAAGCGTTTGATTTGTATGGCATCTTGTTTGAAGGTCATGATGACTTGCGCCGCATCTTGACTGATTACGGCTTTATTGGTCATCCATTCCGTAAAGATTTCCCTGTTTCTGGCAATGTTGAAATGCGTTACGACCCAGAACAAAAACGTGTTATTTATCAACCCGTCACTGTTGATCCTCGTGAAGTTACTCCAAGAGTTATTCGCGAAGAAAGCTACGGGGTTTAAGTTATGGCAGAAATTAAAAACTACACACTTAACTTTGGTCCGCAACATCCGGCAGCTCATGGTGTTTTGCGTCTTGTGTTGGAGTTAGATGGTGAGGTCATTCAGCGCTCAGATCCGCATATTGGTTTATTGCACCGTGCGACTGAGAAGTTGGCAGAGACACGTACTTGGGTTCAAAACGTCCCCTACATGGATCGTTTAGATTACGTATCAATGATGGCTAATGAACATGCCTATGTCATGGCTATTGAAAAGTTGTTGCAAGTAGATGTGCCAGTTAGAGCTCAATACATTCGTGTGATGTTTGATGAGATTACTCGTCTTTTGAATCACTTGTTATGGATTGGTTGCCACGGTTTAGACGTTGGTGCAATGGCTGTGTTCTTGTATGCCTTCCGTGAGCGTGAAGATTTATTTGATATGTATGAGGCAGTTTCAGGTGCTCGTATGCATGCTGCTTACTATCGTCCAGGTGGCGTGTATCGCGACTTGCCAGATGTGATGCCTCAGTATTTGGCTAATAAAGTTCGTGGTGAGAAAGCTGCCAAGAAACTAAATGAAAACCGTCAAGGTTCATTGCTTGATTTCATTGAAGACTTTACAAACAGATTTCCTGCTTATGTTGATGAGTATGAAACCTTGTTGACGGACAACCGTATTTGGAAGCAGCGTTTGGTTGGTATTGGTGTGGTGTCTCCAGAACGAGCATTCCAGCTAGGTTTTACTGGCGCCATGTTACGTGGTTCAGGTATTGAGTGGGATCTACGTAAGAAACAACCTTACGAAGTGTATGATCAGTTAGATTTTGATATTCCTGTGGGTGTCAACGGCGATTCTTATGATCGTTATTTGGTGCGTGTTGAAGAGATGCGCCAATCAAATCGCATCATTAAACAATGCGTTAAGTGGTTGCGTGAGAATCCTGGTTCAGTGATGAGCGATAACCATAAAGTGACTAGCCCAAAGCGTGAAGATATGAAATCCAATATGGAAGAATTGATTCATCACTTTAAATTGTTTACTGAAGGTATTCACGTTCCTGAGGGTGAGGCGTATGCAGCTGTCGAACATCCCAAAGGGGAGTTTGGTATTTACGCTATTTCAGATGGTGCTAACAAGCCATATCGCTTGAAGATCCGCGCTCCAGGTTTCGTGCATTTATCTGCACTAGATGAGATGGCAAAAGGCCATATGTTGGCTGATGCCGTAACTATTATTGGTACGCAGGACATTGTGTTCGGCGAGATTGACCGCTAAAAGGATAAGAGAACGATATGTTGTCTGTACAAGCCCGCGCCGAAATCGATCGCAATATTGCTAAGTATCCGGCCGAACAAAAACAATCAGCGGTGATGGCCGCTTTAGTGGTTGCTCAAGATCATTACGGTTGGGTGACGCCTGAATCTATCGAAGAGTTGGCGCAGATTCTTGAGATGCCTCCCATTGCGATCCAAGAAGTAGCTACTTTTTACAATATGTATGACACCAAGCCTGTTGGTAAATTTAAATTGGCTGTTTGCACAAATTTGCCGTGTGAATTATCAGGTGGCACTCGTGCTGGTGAGTACCTCAAGAAAAAGTTAGGTATTGGTTACAACGAAACAACACCATGCGGTACTTTCACGCTTAAAGAGGGTGAGTGTATGGGGGCATGCGGTGATGCTCCAGTGGCTATTGTTAATAACAAAACTATGTGTAGTTTCATGAGTAATGAAAAGCTAGATGCTTTGATTGAAGAGTTAACGGCTAAAGCCAAAGGAGGTGCAGCATGACCTCTTTACATGATCGCCATATCCAGCCTTTGATCCTGGCTGATTTGACTGGTGATAATTGGCATTTAAAGGATTACGTTGCTCGAGGTGGTTACGCTCAACTTCGTAAAATTTTGACAGAGGGCATGACTCCTGAGGCAGTGATCGCTGAGGTAAAAGCATCTGGATTACGAGGTCGTGGTGGTGCAGGTTTCCCTACTGGCTTGAAGTGGAGTTTTATGCCACGTCAATTTCCTGGTCAAAAATATCTTGTTTGTAATACGGATGAAGGTGAGCCCGGTACATTTAAAGATCGAGACATCATTCGTTACAACCCACATGCATTAATTGAGGGTATGACGATTGCTGCTTACGCGATGGGGATTTCAGTTGGTTACAACTATATCCATGGCGAGATTTGGGAAGGGTATGTGCGTTTTGAAGAGGCGCTTGAAGAGGCTCGTGCTGCGGGTTTCTTGGGCGACAAGATTCTAGGTACTGATTTTTCATTCCAGTTGCATGCGCATCATGGATGGGGCGCTTATATTTGCGGTGAAGAAACGGCTTTACTTGAGTCTTTAGAGGGTAAGAAAGGTCAGCCTCGCTTTAAACCACCTTTCCCAGCTAGTTTTGGTTTGTATGGCAAGCCAACAACAATTAACAATACAGAAACTTTTGCAGCGGTCCCGTTTATTTTTAAAGTGGGCGCGGAGAGCTATGCAAAGTTAGGCAAGCCAAATAATGGCGGCACAAAGATTTTCTCAATTTCTGGCGACGTAGAGCGTCCTGGTAACTATGAGATTCCGTTGGGCACACCATTTGCCACCTTATTAGAGTTGGCTGGTGGCATGCGTGGCGGTAAAAAAATTAAAGCGGTTATTCCTGGAGGTTCATCTGCGCCTGTTATTCCTGGTGCCATGATGATGGAAACAACCATGGACTATGACAGCATCGCTAAAGCTGGTTCTATGTTGGGTTCAGGCGCTGTGATTGTGATGGATGAGACACGTTGTATGGTGAAGTCTTTGTTGCGTTTGTCTTATTTCTATCACGAGGAATCGTGTGGTCAATGTACGCCATGCCGTGAAGGTACAGGTTGGTTGTGGCGTATTGTGAATCGTATTGAGCATGGTGAAGGTCGCCCTGAAGATTTAGATCTTTTGAATGATGTGGCTGCCAATATTCAAGGTAGAACAATTTGTGCACTTGGTGATGCAGCAGCAATGCCGGTGCGGGGTATGTTGAAGCATTACATGGATGAGTTTGCGTATCACGTTGAGCATAAGCGTTGTCTTGTGCCGGCTTACGTTTAAACATCTAAGAGAAGAGATCGACAGGAAAAAAGATGGTTGAAATCGAAATTGATGGCAAATCGGTAGAAGTCCAACAAGGCTCTATGGTGATGGAGGCGGCTAAGAAATTAGGTACGCACATCCCTCATTTTTGCTATCACAAGAAGTTATCCATTGCGGCTAATTGCCGTATGTGTTTGGTTGAGGTGGAGAAGGCTCCTAAGCCGTTGCCTGCATGTGCAACACCTGTAACTCCTGGTATGAAAGTTCATACTCATTCTGAGAAAGCTGTGGCGGCGCAGAAATCTGTCATGGAGTTTTTGTTAATTAACCATCCATTGGATTGCCCAATTTGTGACCAGGGTGGTGAGTGTCAGCTACAAGATTTGGCAGTAGGTTATGGTAATACAACCTCACGTTACTCTGAAGAAAAGCGCGTGGTGTTTCATAAGAATGTTGGACCATTGATCTCAATGGAAGAGATGAGTCGTTGTATTCATTGCACTCGTTGCGTTCGTTTCGGTCAGGAAATTGCTGGTGTGATGGAGTTGGGTATGCTCAATCGTGGTGAGCACTCAGAAATCACTTCTTTTGTTGGTAAGACTGTTGATTCAGAGCTATCTGGAAACATGATTGATTTGTGTCCAGTAGGTGCTTTAACTAGCAAGCCATTCCGTTACTCTGCGCGTACTTGGGAATTGGGGCGTAAGCGTTCTGTGAGTCCACATGACAGCCTGGGTTCAAATATTGTGCTTCAAACAAAAGCTAATCAAGTATTGCGTACGGTTCCATTAGAGAATGATGCGATCAATGAATGTTGGATTAGCGATAAAGATCGTTTTGCTTATGAAGGTTTAAATAGCGCAGATCGTCTTAAATCTCCTATGGTTAAACAAGATAACCGTTGGATTGAAACAAGCTGGGAAGCAGCCCTTGATTACGTTAGCCGTTCGCTGAATTCTATTAAGGCTGATCATGGTGCTGATGCTATTGCTGCTTTAGCGCATCCAATGGCGAGCGTTGAAGAGCTCTATCTATTGCAAAAAGTGGTGCGCGGTTTAGGCTCGTCTAATGTTGAGACTCGTTTGCGTCAGCAGGATGTGAGCGGTGCAGCTAACGCCCCTTGGTTAGGTTTATCGATTGCTGATTTTGGTCAGTTGCAACGTGCTTTCTTTGTTGGTAGCTTCTTGCGTAAAGATCAGCCTTTATTGGCAACACGTGCGCGTGCGGCAACTAAACGTGGTTTGAAGGTGTCTCGTTTAACTGCTAGTGCTGAAGATTGGTTGATGCCTATTGCGGCTCAAACTGTACTTGCACCATCTAATTGGGTGGCTGAGTTAGCAGGCGTTGCAGTTGCTGTAGCGCAAGCAAAAGGTGTGGCAGCCCCTGCAGATGTGAAGGTGAGTGCTGCGGCTAAAGAAATTGCTGATAGCTTGGCAACTGGTGAGCGTAAAGGCGTCTTTTTGGGTGCGGCTGCGATGGCTCATCCACAGTTTGCTCAGTTGCACGCTTATGCACAGTTCATTGCCGAACAAACAGGTGCGGTATTGGGATTCTTGCCAGAAGGTGGTAATGCGGTTGGCGCGAACTTGGTAAAAGCTGTTTCAGAAGCTGGCGTACAAGGCATCTTGGCTAAGAATTTAAAAGCGGTTATTTTGATGGGGCTTGAACCAAGTTTAGATTTGCTTGACCCACAAGTTGCTAAAGCGGTATTGGCAAAAGCTGGAACTGTAATTGCTATGACGGCTTATGACAGCCCAGAGTTGCGCGAAGTATCCGATGTGCTTTTGCCGATTACGCCATATACTGAAACTTCTGGTAGCTTTATTAATGCTGAAGGTAGCTTACAGTCGGTGCAAGCTGCGGTGCGTCCTTTAGGTGAAGCTAGACCTGCTTGGAAGGTGTTGCGCGTTTTAGGTAATGTTTTAGGATTGGATAATTACTATTTCAATAGTTCGGAAGAAGTGTTGTCTGAGGCCTTGCCAGTTAATTTTGCGGCACAGTTAAATAATGCAACATCCGTTAAACCTGCATCAGTAACCGCATCAGTAGAGCGCGCAACAGGTTTTGAGCGTTTAGCTAATGTGCCCATTCATTCAAGCGATGCGATTGTGCGTCGTGCGCCAGCTTTACAGTTAACGCAAGATGGTAAACGTGCTGTTAAAGCAGGTTTACCAAGCGGCTTATTTGCAAGCCTAGGTCTTAAAGAGGGTGATGCTGTTCAGGTGACTCAGTCAGGTGTGAGTGTGACATTGCCTGCAACGGAAGAAAAAGGTTTGGCTGACGGTGTCGTACGTTTGTCAGCTGCAACAGTTGCTAGTGCTCAGTTGGGCGCTATGTTTGGCCTATTGACAGTGGAGCGCGCATGACCGAGCTTATTCAAACAATTAATACGCACGGTTTAGAACTGTTTGGTGCGCTGTTGTGGCCAATCGTCTGGACCTTATTGAAGATTGTGGTGGTGGTTCTGCCGATGTTTGGTTGCGTTGCTTATTTAACTTTATGGGAACGTAAGTTAATTGGCTGGATGCATATTCGTTTGGGGCCTAATCGTGTTGGTCCTTTAGGTTTATTGCAGCCGATTGCAGATGCTTTGAAGCTGCTTCTTAAAGAAGTCATCATTCCAAGCAAGGCCAATAAAGTTTTGTATATCGTTGCGCCAATTATGGTAATTGCTCCAGCATTTGCTGCTTGGGCAGTTGTGCCGTTCCAAGCTGAATTGGTTTTAGCGGATGTGAATGCTGGTTTGCTTTATGTGATGGCAATTACATCTATTGGCGTATATGGTGTGATTTTGGCTGGTTGGGCATCTAATTCTAAGTATGCTTTCTTGGGTGCTATGCGCGCATCAGCACAGATGGTTTCTTATGAAATTGCTATGGGCTTTTCATTAGCAGCTGTATTAACTATTTCTGGCACATTAAATTTGAGCGACATCGTGAAATCACAGCAAACAGGTATGTTTGCAAGTATGGGTTTGAATTTCTTGTCATGGAACTGGTTGCCTTTGTTGCCCATGTTTGTGATTTATTTTATTTCTGGTGTTGCTGAGACAAACCGTCATCCATTTGACGTGGTTGAGGGGGAGTCAGAGATTGTTGCAGGTCACATGATTGAATACTCAGGTATGGCTTTTGCCATGTTCTTTTTGGCTGAGTATGCCAATATGATTTTGATTGCAGCGCTGACTTCTATTATGTTCTTAGGTGGTTGGTCTCCAATTGTTGATGCGCCGGTATTGCGTGAGATTCCAGGCTTCTTCTGGTTGGTAGGTAAGACATTCTTCCTACTGTCTTGCGTTATTTGGTTGCGTGCTTCATTCCCTCGTTATCGCTATGACCAAATCATGCGTTTAGGTTGGAAAGTATTTATTCCCATCTCAATCTTCTGGGTGATGTTGGTGGGTGCTTGGGTGTTATCACCCTGGAATATTTGGAAATAAGGCGGAGATAAGATTATGTTTTTACGTATCCGCGAATTTTTGAACAGTCTTTTATTAAAAGAGTTGTTCCAAGGTTTGGCTCTTACTGGCAAGTATTTATTTAAGCCAAAAATTACGATTCAGTATCCTGAAGAGAAAACGCCAATGTCACCTCGCTTCCGTGGGGTACATGCATTGCGTCGTTACCCTAATGGTGAAGAGCGTTGTATTGCTTGTAAATTGTGTGAAGCTGTTTGTCCTGCGATGGCCATTAGTATTGAGTCGGATCAGCGAGAAGATGGCTCACGTCGCACAACGCGTTATGACATTGATTTAACAAAATGCATTTTCTGTGGTTTCTGTGAAGAAGCTTGCCCAGTTGATGCGATTGTTGAAACGCATATTCACGAATACCACGGTGAAAAACGTGGCGATTTGTATTTCACAAAAGAAATGTTGTTGGCAATCGGTGATCGTTATGAAGACGAAATCGCTGCTAACAAATCAGCGGATGCTAAATACAGATGATCCTAGAACCTAAATCAATCCTATTTTTTATATTTGCGGCCATTTTGGTGATTGCGGCATTGCGCGTCATCACAGCGCGTAACCCCGTGCATGCAGCCTTATTTTTAGTGTTGTCGTTTTTTACAGCGGCAGCTATTTGGATGTTGTTGCAAGCTGAGTTCTTATCTATCGTACTTGTGCTGGTTTATGTTGGCGCGGTGATGGTCTTGTTCTTATTCGTTGTGATGATGTTAGATTTAGATCTTGAGCATCTGCGTAAAGGCTTCAAGCAGTTTTTACCTTTAGCCTCTCTAGTTGGAGCGGTCATTGTGGCTGAGATGGCTATCGTTTTAGTGCGTGGCTTTGTGGGGACGACAGCGCCAGTGCAAGCTTTGGCTTCTGAGGTGGCAACCAATAATACAAAGGCCTTAGGTACCTTGTTGTACACCACATACTTATTTAGTTTTGAAGTGGCTGGCTTGATTTTGTTGGTGGCTATCATTGCCGCTGTGGCATTAACTTTGCGTCAGCGTAAAGATACAAAAACTCAGGATATTGCTGAGCAGGTGCGTACGCGTAGAGAAGATCGCGTGCGTATGGTGACAGGTATGTCTGCAGACGCTTCAGTTAAAAAAGATTAAGGGCAAACATTATGACAATTACTTTGGCTCATTACCTTGTTTTAGGTGCCATTTTGTTTGCAATTGGTGTGGTGGGGGTATTTCTTAACCGTAAGAACCTAATTGTTTTATTAATGTCACTTGAGTTAATTCTCTTGGCTGTGAATATGAATTTCATTGCTTTCTCTCATTATTTGGGAGATTTGGCTGGTCAAGTATTCGTGTTTTTCATTCTAACTGTAGCTGCTGCTGAAGCTGCAATTGGCTTGGCTATTTTGGTAACAATGTTCCGTAAGCTTGATACGATTCATGCTGAGGATCTTGGACAGCTGAAAGGCTAACAGTATTTTATGACTATGACTCCAACGTTAAATCCTCTTGTATTACTAGCGATACCACTAGCCCCATTGGTGGGCTCTGCGATCGCTGGCTTATTCGGCACCAAGTTTTTTGGTAACTTAATTGGTCGAACCGCTGCTCACACTGTAACAATTCTGGGTGTGGCGATTGCTTGTCTCCTGTCATTCATGGTTTTGAATGATGTGATGGCAGGTGCAAGATTTAATGAAACTATTTATGTATGGATGAAATTAGGTGAGCTCAGTTTAGAGGTGGGCTTCTTGGTGGATCCATTAACTGCCATGATGATGGTGGTTGTGACATTTGTTTCTTTAATGGTTCACATCTATACCATTGGTTACATGGCAGAAGACGAGGGTTATGCTCGTTTCTTCTCCTATATCTCCTTATTTACCTTCTCAATGTTGATGTTGGTCATGAGCAATAACTTCTTGCAACTGTTCTTCGGTTGGGAAGCGGTAGGTTTGGTTTCTTATTTGTTGATTGGTTTCTGGTACACAAGACCAACGGCTATTTTTGCCAATATGAAAGCATTCTTAGTTAACCGTGTAGGTGACTTTGGCTTCATCTTGGGCATTGGTCTTTTGTTAGCTTATAGCGGTAGCATGAGTTATGACGGTGTATTTGCTCAAAAAGAAGTGCTCGTTCAACAAATGTTGCCAGGTACTGATTGGAATTTATTGACCGTAGCATGTATTTGTTTATTCATTGGTGCAATGGGTAAATCGGCTCAGTTCCCTTTACATGTTTGGTTGCCAGACTCTATGGAAGGTCCGACACCTATTTCGGCGTTGATTCACGCGGCGACGATGGTGACGGCAGGTATTTTTATGGTGAGTCGTATGTCACCATTGTTTGAGTTAACTGATACAGCCTTATCGTTTGTTTTAATTATCGGCTCAATTACAGCTCTGTTTATGGGCTTCTTGGGTATTGTTCAAAATGATATTAAGCGTGTAGTGGCTTATTCAACCTTGTCTCAGTTAGGCTATATGACTGTGGCGCTCGGTGTATCTGCTTACCCTGTAGCTGTCTTCCATTTAATGACTCATGCTTTCTTTAAGGCGTTGTTATTCCTTGGTGCAGGTAGTGTGATTATGGGTATGCATCATGATCAAGATATGCGCAATATGGGCGGTTTGTGGAAATACATGCCAATTACTTGGTTGACCTCTTTGGTTGGTTCTTTGGCTTTGATTGGGACGCCGTTCTTCTCAGGTTTCTATTCAAAAGATTCCATTATTGAAGCGGTTGCAGAAAGCCATATTTACGGTTCAGGCTTTGCTTATTTTGCAGTAATGGCTGGCGTATTTATTACTGCGTTCTATTCATTCCGTATGTACTTCTTGGTATTCCACGGTAAAGAGCGTTTTGGTCAAGCTCACGATGACCATGGTCACGGCCATGATGATCATGATGATGCACATGACCATCATCACGGATTGGCACCTGGTCAGAAGCCACATGAGTCTCCTTGGGTTGTTACCTTGCCGTTGGTGCTGCTGGCTATTCCTTCGGTCATTATTGGATACTTTGCTATTGGTCCTATGTTATTTGGTGATTTCTTTGGTGGTGCTATTTTTGTTAATTTAGAACAGCATCACGCTATGAAAGAGTTGGCTGAAGCATTCCATGGCCCAGTAGCTATGGCATTACATTCATTGCATAGCCCTGTGCTTTACCTTGCTTTAGGTGGCGTTGTTACGGCAGCGGTTTTCTATCTCTGGTTACCTCAAATACCTGCCTTTTTCGCGCGTGTACTTGCACCAGTTAAGAATATTCTTGATAACAAATACTATCTAGATGACTTTAATCAAGCTGTCTTTGCTAAAGGTGCCAGAGTATTGGGTGCTGGTCTGTGGAAGGGTGCGGATCAAGGTTTAATTGATGGTTTGATTGTTAACGGTAGTGCTAAGTTGGTTGGTTGGTTCTCTGGCAGTGTTCGCCAAGTTCAATCTGGTTATCTCTATCACTATGCATTTGCCATGATTTTGGGTCTTCTTGGCCTAATCACATGGATTTTATATACCCATTTGGGCTCGATTAAATAAGCACAACAGAAGAGCGCCTTTATATGATTCTTTCTTACGCAATTTGGCTACCGATCATTTTCGGTTTAATTATTCTGTTTACAGGCTCGGACAATAGCAAGGGTTATGTTCGTGTCATGGCCTTGATTGGAGCTTTGATTAGCTTAACGGTAACGTTACCTTTAATAACAGGTTTCGATACAAGTACTGCATCCATGCAATTTGTTGAGCAAGTGCTTTGGGTACCTCGTTATGACATCAATTACTTTTTAGGTGTTGATGGTATTTCTGTGTGGTTTGTTTTCTTAACAGCATTTATTACAGTGATTGTGGTGATTGCCGCTTGGGAAGTGATTACGCATAACGTTGCCCAATACATGGCAGCATTCTTGATTTTATCGGGCTTGATGATTGGTGTATTTTCAGCCTTAGATGGATTGCTTTTCTATATATTCTTTGAGGCAACATTGATCCCGATGTACATCATTATTGGTGTGTGGGGAGGACCTAACCGCGTTTATGCTGCGTTTAAGTTCTTCTTGTATACCTTGTTGGGTTCACTTTTAACGTTGATTGCGATTTTGTATCTTTACAACGTAACTGACACATTCAATATCTTGACGTGGCATAAGGCTAAGTTGGATATCGTTGAGCAAGTATTGTTATTCAGTGCTTTCTTTATGGCGTTTGCTGTAAAAGTACCTATGTGGCCAGTGCATACATGGTTGCCAGATGCTCACGTTGAGGCGCCAACAGGTGGTTCTGTTGTTTTGGCTGCCATCATGTTGAAGTTAGGTGCCTATGGTTTCTTGAGATTCTCATTGCCGATTGCTCCTGATGCAAGTCAATACTTGGCGCCATTCATTATTACTTTGTCATTGGTGGCAGTTATTTATATCGGTTTGGTGGCGTTAGTTCAGTCTGATATGAAAAAGCTAGTAGCTTATTCATCGATTGCTCATATGGGCTTTGTGACATTAGGCTTCTTTATCTTCAATCCGATGGGGGTTGAAGGTGCGATTGTTCAGATGGTTTCACACGGATTTATTTCAGGGGCTATGTTCTTGAGTATTGGGGTGTTGTATGACCGTATGCATTCTCGTCAAATTGCTGATTACGGTGGTGTGGTCAATAAGATGCCTAAATTTACTGCCTTTGCGGTGCTATTTGCGATGGCGAATTGCGGACTGCCTGCGACCTCGGGTTTTGTTGGTGAGTTTATGGTGATCTTGGCAGCCGTTGATTATGATTTCCTAATTGGTATTTTGGCTGCAACTGCATTGATTTTGGGCGCTGCTTATTCCTTGTGGATGACTAAGCGCGTGTTTTTTGGTGATGTAGCTAATGATCATGTGGCTGAGTTAACAGACATTAATGCACGTGAATTCTTGATGATGGCTATTTTGGCTATTTTCACGATTGGCATGGGTGTTTATCCAAAACCATTTACAGATGTGATGCACGTTTCTGTGATCGAGCTTTTAAAGCACGTCGCAGTTAGCAAGCTTTGATCCTGATTAAGGGAAAGAAAAATTTATGCAAACGATTGATTTAATTGCCTTGTTGCCGGAGTTGGTACTTTCTGCGGTGGCTTGTTTGCTGTTATTGACGGCTTTTATGAATGAGCCGCAAGCCAGTGATGACAATATTTTCTATGCGCCACGCGGGACAGAGCTTGCATACAAAGCTACGTTAGTCACTTTGCTTGGTTTAAGTTTTGCCTTCGGTTTACAGGCTGTTGATGAGCCAGTCCATGCTTTTAATGGCTTGTTCATGGTGGATGCTTTATCTAGTCTATTAAAGTCTATTGCTTGCTTGGCCGTATTAGTTAGCTTGGTGTACTCAAAGCAATATCTGATTGATCGTGGTTTATTCCGTGTTGACTTTATTGTTTTAAGTCTATTGGCCTTGTTGGGTCAGTGCGTCATGATTTCAGGCTCTAACTTGATGACTTTATATTTGGGTTTGGAGTTATTGGCACTGCCTACTTATGCTTTAGTTGCGATGCAACGTGATTCAAGTGTCAGTACTGAGGCTGCGATGAAGTACTTTATCTTAGGCGCTTTGGCATCGGGTTTCTTGTTATACGGTATGTCCATGTTGTACGGTGCTACGGGTAGTTTGGATTTAGATGACATCGTTAAGGCAGTAGGGGATGCTCGTATCAATCGTTTGGTATTGGCTTTTGCTGTTGTATTTATTGTTTCTGGTTTGGCGTTTAAGTTGGGCGTTGCGCCGTTCCATATGTGGGTGCCTGATGTGTATCAGGGCGCTCCAACCGCTATAACCTTGATGATTGCAGGTGCTCCAAAATTAGCTGCATTTGGTTTGTTGTTCCGTTTGTTAGTGGGCGCTTTATTGCCGTTAACCCAAGATTGGCAGCCGATGATCATCATCATGGCCGTGCTGTCTTTGGTGGTGGGTAATTTGACAGCGATTGCTCAAACTAATGTGAAGCGGATGTTGGCCTATTCAACAATTTCTCATATGGGCTTCATGATTTTGGGCATGTTGTCCATTTTTGATGGTAATGCTTATAGTGGCGCGTTGTTTTATGCAGTTACTTATGTATTAACTACTTTAGGTTCATTTGGCCTACTCATGATCTTATCTCGTCAAGGGTATGAGTGTGAGACGTTGGACGATCTAAAGGGTTTGAATCGCCGTAGCCCATGGTTGGCTTTTATGGGCTTGGTATTGATGTTTTCTTTAGCAGGCATTCCACCAACAGTTGGGTTTGCTGCCAAGTTATCTATTTTGGAAACACTGATTGATTCAGGCCATTTGTACTTGGCAATTATTGCGGTGATGGCTTCATTGGTTGGCGCCTTCTATTACTTGCGTGTTGTGAAGTTGATGTACTTTGATGAGCCTGTTCAAACTGCGCCAATACTAGGTGGTGGAATGGCTAAAGCAGTATTTACATTGAATGGCTTATTTGTGCTTCTTTGCGGTATTTACCCAGCCACTTTAATGGCTTTGTGTTTGACTGCTATGACTAAGACTTTGATTAGTTAGATATGACACCTGCTAGCTTAAGTCTGGAAACTTGGTTGGTTATATTGGTCGCCCTAGTGGCGGCCAATTTGGCTTTTATGTCCCCGCGTTTTATGTTTATTAAAGCGCTGCCTTCTAAGCATCCTGGGTGGTGTTTATTGGAAATGTTGGTTTGGTATTGCTTGGTTGGCGTATTGGCGTATTTCCTGGAGAAGATGATTGGTAATGTATTTCCTAAACGTTGGGAATTTTTTGCCATCACGATTTGCTTATTCTTAGTCGGTGCATTCCCCGGCTTTACTTGGCGGTTTCTTCTTAAACATAGAGATAACGTCCTCGAAGGTTAGTTGTGGGTGCAAAAGAAAAGAGCTGGTCTGATTTGCCAGTATCAGATAGTCACCTAAGAGAGACCAAGTGCTCCTCAGAAGATGCTTATCAAGGCCAATTTCTGAAAATGAAAAAAGATATTGTTTCTTTGCCTGATGGTAAAGAAACCTATCGAGAATATTTGATTCATCCAGGAGCCGTTGCGATTATTCCTGTTTTGAATGATGGTCGAATCTTGCTCGAAAGGCAGTTCCGTTATCCAGTTGATGCTGCCATGATTGAGATCCCCGCAGGTAAGTTGGAAGCTGGTGAGGATCCCTTATTGTGTGCTCAAAGAGAGCTCTTAGAAGAAACGGGTTACTCTGCTAAAAACTGGGAATATTTAGGAAAAATTCACCCAGTGATCTCCTATTCAACAGAGACCATTGATATATTTTTGGCAGAAGGCTTGGAGCAGGGTGAGCGCTGTTTGGATGAAGGTGAGTTCTTGGATGTATTTGCTGCGACATTAGATGACATGCATCAGTGGATTGACGAAGGGAAAATTACTGATGTCAAAACAATTATTGCTGTTTACCATCTCGCCAAACGTTTAAATCAAGATTAACAGCTTGAAAATGAAAAATATGTCACTATCTACCCTATATGAAAGTTTATAACCTGACCTGCCATCTTGATCACCGCTTTGAGGGGTGGTTTGCCTCTGAGGCTGATGCTTTGGAGCAACAAGAAAATGGCTTATTAATTTGCCCTATTTGCGAAAGCAAGGAAATTACTCGTCTACCTTCTGCTCCAAGGATTAGTAAGGGTAGTAAAGAGGTTGTTGAGCGTACTTCTGTATCGTCTCAAACCCCTGCTGTAGAGGTTGATGGTAATTCCATGGTGCTTTCTGGTCAGGAGCATGCCAAATTACAGGCGCAAGTACAAGCAACTGTCATGAAGGCTATGCGTGAGCTAATCAATAAAACTGAAGATGTGGGCGACAATTTTGCTGAAGAAGCCCGAAAGATTCACTACCGTGAGGCTCCTGAGCGCAGTATTCGTGGGCATGCTACTCAAGATGAGACGGCGGAACTTAGGGAAGAGGGGATTGAGGTCGTGGCTTTGCCTATTTTGCCAGCCTTAAAAGATACGCTGCAGTAAGTTTTTAGCTAATTTACTGGACGGGTACCACCCTTTGCTTCCGACTGTAGTCCTGAACGGGAATTTCTTTAGGTTTTAGGCGGCGCTCACAAATGGGCTGTCCGTCGAGTATTTTTCCAATAGAGCAGTCTTGATCAGCGCTTTCTGAGATGGCGTGGTCAGTAGGGCTTTTCCCTGTGGCGGTAGTGGTAGCTACGCTAGCTGCTGTAACTGGGTAGGCGGCAACCAAGGCGCAACCAGATAAGAGACTCAGTCCGCCAGTCGTTATAAAAACAATAATGACTCGAGATAAACGAATAGAAGCCAATTTAGTTAAATTTCGATATAGTTGTAATTCTAAGAATATAAATGATGTAGGAGACAAAATGTCAGTAACTATTGGACACCATATCAATGGTGAAGTTGTTCTGTTGGGTGGGGCAAAAATGCCCGTTTATGAGCCCGCGACTGGTCAGGTGCGGGCCGAGGTTGAGTTGGCTTCTGCCGATGGCGTTGCAAAAGCTGTTGCAGCCGCTAAAGCTGCTTTTCCAGCCTGGTCTAGTACTCCAGTGACACGCCGTGCCAAGGTGATGTTTAACTTTAAGACCATTATTGAGGCGCGTGTTGATCAGCTTGCTGAGGTGATTACTCGTGAGCATGGTAAGACTTTTGATGATGCAAAAGGCGAAATTGCTCGTGGTTTGGAGGTGGTTGATTTTGCCTGTGGTATCCCTCAACTGTTAAAAGGTGAATATACCGAGCAAATTGCTAAAGGGATGGATGCCTGGACCATGCGTCAAGCGTTAGGTGTATGTGCAGGTATTACACCATTTAATTTTCCAGCAATGGTGCCTATGTGGATGTATCCAGTGGCTATTGCTTGTGGCAATACATTTGTATTGAAGCCGTCTGAAAGAGATCCTTCTGCTGCTTTATTGGTGGCCCAATGGTTGGAAGAGGCAGGCTTGCCTAAGGGGGTCTTTAATGTGGTGCATGGTGATAAGGCGGCTGTGGACGCTTTGTTGGCGCACCCTGATGTAAAGGCAGTTAGTTTTGTTGGTTCAACGCCGATTGCTTCTTATATTTATGAGACGGCTGCTAAAAATGGCAAGAGAGTTCAAGCTTTGGGCGGTGCAAAAAACCATATGGTTGTGATGCCTGATGCTGATTTAGATCAAGCGGTAGATGCTTTGATGGGGGCAGCCTATGGTTCTGCTGGAGAGCGTTGTATGGCTATTTCTGTGGCGGTGGCTGTTGGCCCAGTGGGTGATGCCTTAATTGAGAAATTAACAGCTCGTATCAAAACGCTCAAGGTTGATAATGGTATGACGCCTGGTGCTGAAATGGGCCCGTTGGTGACCAAAACTCATTTGGACAAGGTGACGGGCTATGTGGATGCTGGCGTCAAGGAGGGCGCCAAATTGGTGGTGGATGGTCGTGGCTTAAAAGTTCCTGGTGCTGAAAATGGCTTCTTCTTAGGCGGTTGTTTATTTGATGATGTAAAACCAAATATGAGCATCTACAAAGAAGAAATCTTTGGCCCTGTATTGGGTGTGATGCGCGTGCCTGATGTGGCAACTGCTATTGAATTAATTAACGACCATGAATTTGGTAATGGCACGGCTATTTTTACACGTGATGGCAATACGGCTAGAGAGTTTGTTAGTCGTATTCAGGTAGGTATGGTGGGGGTTAATGTGCCCATTCCTGTGCCAATGGCATTCCATTCATTTGGTGGATGGAAGCGTAGTTTATTTGGCGATCACCATGTACATGGTCCAGAAGGTGTACGTTTTTATACTCGTATGAAGGCTGTCACTCAACGTTGGCCTGAAACCATTGCGCAAGGACCTAGTTTCTCAATGCCTGTAAATGGGTAATGGGCCCATTATCTAAATATTGACATGGGTCATTTTGACCGTTGAAGAACAGGGGCTAAAATAGCCCCTGTGACTTTTTCAGAGAACCTATCAAGCCAGCGTCCTGGTGAACCACTGTTTCAGCCTGAGTTGCTGAAGCGTTTTGACATTAACGGACCTAGGTATACCTCGTACCCTACTGCGGATAGGTTTCATGCTCAATTTGGTGAACCTGATTATCTAGAGGCGCTTAAACGTTGTGCTGCGGCCGATAAGCCTTTATCGCTTTATTTTCATTTACCTTTTTGCCCTAATATCTGCTACTACTGTGGCTGCAATAAAATCATCACCAAGGACCATGGAAGAAGTGCCAAATATATTAAATATTTAGCTAAAGAAATGGCGATGGTGGTTCATGCAATGGGCATGGAAGGTAAGAAGATACCTGTTACACAGTTGCATTGGGGTGGTGGCACCCCGACATTCTTATCCCATCAAGAAATGACCGAGTTAATGCAAGCTATTCGCCAGCATTTTGATTTACAGGGTGGGGGCGAGTACTCGATTGAGATTGATCCAAGACGAGTGACAGAGGCTGATATTCAGTTGTTGTCTGAGTTGGGGTTCAATCGTATTAGTTTGGGTGTGCAAGATTTTAATTTAGAGGTGCAGCAAGCGGTGCATCGCGTGCAAACATTGGAGGAAACTCAGGCTGTATTGAATTGGGCGAAAAAATACGGGTTTAATTCGAGTAGCGTCGATTTAATTTATGGCTTGCCCAAGCAGACTCCGCAGACCTTTCAGGAAACCGTTCAATCTGTGATTGATATGAATCCAGATCGTTTATCTGTTTATAGTTACGCCCATTTGCCCACTGTCTTTAAGCCACAGCGACGTATCTTTGAGGCCGATCTGCCCGTTGCTGCCGACAAGTTAACAATACTGGCCAATACGATTGATCAATTAGATGAGGCAGGGTTTGTGTTCATTGGTATGGATCATTTTTCTAAGCCGCACAATGAATTAGCCCTTGCCCAAAAAGAAGGACGTCTGCATCGTAATTTTCAGGGTTATTCAACGCAGGCTGAGTGCGATTTATTAGCTTTTGGTATTTCATCAATTGGTAAGGTGGATGATACCTATGCTCAGAATGTTAGAACCCTAGATGAATATTATGCTGCATTAGATGCGCATCATTTGCCTACCTTGCGGGGATTAAGGTTGGATCAAGACGATATCCTTCGTCGTGAATTGATTGGTGAGCTCATGTGTCAGTTTTCTTTGGATACAGCGAAGTTTGGAAGTGCCCACGGGATTGATTTCCATTCATATTTTTCACGAGAAATGCCTGAATTGGCTGATTTAGAGCTTGCTGGTTTGTTGGAGTGGCAAGGCGAGACTATCGTGATTCCCACAAAAGGGCGTTTACTTGTAAGGCGTGTGGCGATGACCTTTGATAAACATCTAAGAGATGCTCAAACGGGGGCACGTTACTCTAAAGTTGTTTAACAAATGTTTATTGAATAGAAACTATAATGGAGGCCTTATTAAACGAGGGCTTAAAAGCAATATGCGCTATCCACGTTTCAACATCCGCCTTGAATCACTTGTCTTAATTCTAGCGATTTATTTCTCATTATTTTTAAATCAATCCTTATGGGCTGCTTTATTTGCAACCCAATCTGGCGATGGATTCTCCACATTTCTATTTATGAGTGCAGTAGCTGTGGGTGTCACAGCGCTGCAATTTGGTTTGTTAAGTTTGTTGATTTATCGACCGGTTGCTATTTTGACCGCGATAGTCATTTTATTAACGGGCGTTTCCGCAGATTTTTTCTCTAAAAAATATGGTGTGTTTTTTGACACTTCGATGGTGCGTAATATTGTTAGCACCAATCATGCAGAAGCTAGAGAGCTATTCACAGTTTCGCTATTGGTACATTTCTTGATTTATGCCGTACCTGGCGTTCTGTTATTGGCCTGTTTCCGTGTTAAGCCAGGCAGGCTTGTAAAAGGTTTGCTGTTTAAGTTCGCCATGATTATTTTGGCGCTAGTTATTGCTTTGGCTAGTTTCTTAACAGTATTTAAAAATTTCTCTGCAACGATGAGAAATCATAAAGAGATTCGTCATTTAGTTCTACCGATGAGTTATTTGATTTCAACGCCTCGGGTCTTGTTTGAGTCAGGTGTTGAAGCGCAGAAAGATTTAATACCCATTGGCTTGGATGCTGTTAAAGACTCTAAACCGGGGGTTAAGCCCACTTTGTTAGTTTTGGTGGTCGGTGAGACCGTACGCGCTGCTAACTGGGGGCTCTCTGGTTATGCAAGACAAACTACTCCTAACTTAGCCAAACAAGATGTCATGAACTTTCCCTATGTGGTGAGTTGTGGCACCAATACGGAAGTTTCTGTGCCTTGTATGTTTTCTCCATTAGGTAGAAAAGACTATGATGAAAAAAAGATTCGTTCTAGTGAATCTTTATTGCATGTGATTGCCAGAACAGGTGTGCCAGTTACATGGATTGATAATCAGTCAGGTTGCAAAGGTGTTTGTAAAGGCTTAGAAGATATTGATGCGAAGACCTTGGGAACGCCGGATATTTGTCCTGCTACGGGTTGTTACGATGAAACCTTGTTAAAGGGTTTGGGTGCAACCATTAAAAAGGTTCAAGGTGATCAGGTGGTGGTGTTGCATCAACTCGGTAATCATGGACCAGCCTATTACGCCCGTTATCCTAAAGAGTTTGAGCAATTTAAGCCAGTTTGCGCCAGCTCAGATTTGGGTCGTTGTACACAGCAAGAAATTTATAACGCTTATGACAATGCGATTCTTTATACCGATCATATTTTGTCTAGAGCATTAGATCTTTTGAAAGCGGAGACCCATAGAAATGTTGTTTTCATTTATGTGTCTGATCATGGTGAGTCTTTAGGTGAGGGCGGTTTTTACTTACACGGATTACCCTATGCCATTGCCCCTAAAGAGCAAACAAGACCGCCTATGATGATGTGGGTATCGGATCAGTTTGTAAAAGAAAATAAATATTCAAAAGAATGTTTAGTGCAACGTGCTAAAGAGCCAGCTCATCATGACAATTTATTCCATACAGTTTTAGGTTTGTTGAATATTCGAACCAGCTTGTATGAGGCTGAGTGGGATTTGGCCGCCAAGTGTCATAAATAAGCACATCAATACATGTCATCAATGAAGATATCTTGGCTCAATCAACAAGTTATATTTTTGCTGGTGACAGCGCTTTTGTTGTTAGGTGTTTTTGAGCTCACATCTTTGGATATGTGGCTTGTGCAGTATTTTTTTGATCCAACTATTGGCAAGTTTCCTTTTCAGACCCATCCGCTTTTCACTAAAGTATTGCATCATGGTTTAAAGACGCTCATGTATGTCATGGGCGTTTTATCGATTGTTGTATCGATTGGGTTCTTAAAAAAATCAAAAAATGTATTAACTACAAGGCATGCTTTGGTAGGTATTGTGGGGGTTATATTGATTCCTGCTTTAGTAGCTTCTTTAAAACATTTAACCAATAAACACTGCCCTTGGAGTTTGGATATGTTTGGTGGCAACATACCCTACACAGGTTTATTTGATGTGTTGCCTGCTAGTTACCCTAGGGGTCAATGTTTCCCAGCAGGTCATGCTGCTGGCGGCTTTATGTGGTTTTCCTGGGCAATTGCCTTATGGAGCATTCAGCCTAGATTTGCGCGCTTATTCTTTTGGGGTGCGATATTCTTTGGCTTCTTGATGGGGATTGCGCGTATGGCGCAAGGGGCTCATTTCTTCTCTCATGTATTGTGGACGGCCTGGTTTTCATGGGCGATTGGTATGATGCTAGCCTGTCTATTTAAAGTATTGCCATACTCTGAGAGAAAAGGTTCTTAATCATGTGGTTTAAAGATATTGTTGGGTTGTTGCAGCGTCGTTTAATTGGCGCATTTAAATATTCCCTGGAAGGTTTATTGGCCGCTTGGAAATCAGAAGAGGCTATTAAAGTAGAGTTAGCCTTATTGCCGGTACTCATTTTTATTGCCATCACATTTGGCCCTGGAAAGATTGAGACAATACTTTTGATTAGTAGTGCCGTCTTGGTTCTGATCGTTGAATTATTGAATACAGGTTTGGAGAAGACGATCGATCGTATTTCTCAGGAGCGTCATGAGTTATCAAAAATCGTCAAAGATATTGGTAGTGCTGCAGTCTTGGCGGCTTTAATTAATTTAATGATGGTTTGGATCATTATTTTCCTAACCTAGATGGGCAAGAGATTAATCCATTAAGAGATTGTTGGCTCTCCTATAAAGCTGTTCAGTTCATCACACAGAGCAGCTTTTTTTATACGTATGGATTTATATTAAATGATAATCATTCTTATTTGTGATATAGTTTAAATACTTAATTTATTAAAGTAAGGGTGCGTATGTTGGCTATTGCTATGGTTACCTTTAGGGAGGGCTTGGAGGCTCTTCTTATTATTGCGATCTCGATTGTTTATTTCTCATCTCTTGGGGCCGTCAATCTTGTTAAAGCAGTCATTGGGGGTGCTATTTTGGCGATTATTAGTTGTATTGGTTTAGGTATATTGTTTGCCAGTATTGGTGGGATAGCACCTATATGGGAAGCGTGCCTAGCCACGTTTGCTGCTGTCTTAGTGGTGAGTTGCACTTGGCACATGCTAAAGCATGGCCCCAAGATGGGAATGATTATTCGTGAGCGTCTTGCACGAGTTTCAGAAGGCAAGGCATTTGGTGCTGTTTTGTTAACGTCTTTTCTTATGTTGGGAAGGGAGGGCTTGGAAGCAGCAGCGATGCTAGCCTCATTAGCCACTCAAGAGGAAACTCAGTACTTGGTACCTGCCGCAGTTGCAGGCTTGCTCTTGGCAGTTGTTGTGGCTGGGCTGTGGCTTAAGTTGGGTAAGACAGTTAATTTAACGTCTGTCTTTAAAGCCAGCGCTATTTTCATGACGATCTTTTCTGTGCAGTTAGTGATTTATGCCTTCCATGAATTTACAGAAGCCAATGCTATTCCAATCTTAGATAACAGCTATTGGCATTTAGTAACGGAAGACTATGCTCCAGAAGGTCTTTACGGCTCTTGGTTAAGTTATTTGATGGCAGCATCACCATTTCTATATGCTGCTTATATTAAATTATCTAAAGATAAATAAAGTTAACAACAGTTAACTTAAAAGCCACAAAACTGTATTAGGAGTCAGCCCAAATAGCTGGCTTCTTTGCTGCTTTAGCCACATCTTCTAAGTAGGCTTTGTGTGTCTCTTGTTCTTGTATGCTAGCCAATTGAATGACCAAGCTAGTGGGTAGTGGTTTTCTTTTTAATTTCTCGACTTCGCTGTCAATGCCCATGAGGTCAATACTCAGATCATTTTGACCCCGTGTCATCGCTAAATAAACTTCTGCTAAAAGTTCAGCATCGAGTAAGGCGCCATGAAATGTTCGATGATCATTGCTAATGGTAAATCGTTCGCATAGCGCATCTAAAGAATTTCTTCTGCCTGGGAACATGTCTCTAGCATCTTTTAATGTATCAATCACTCCTGATACGTGGGTGCTTAATTTTCCCAGTTTGAGAAGGTCTAATTCCATATCCAAAAAGCCAACGTCAAAGGGGGCGTTATGGATAATGATTTCAGCATCTTTTAAAAAATCAATAATTTCATGTGCAACATCTGCAAATACAGGCTTATCTGATAAAAACTCAACAGTTAGGCCGTGAACAGCAATCGCGCCGGCATCAATATCCCTTTCAGGGTTGATGTAGTGATGTAACTTCTTGCCCGTTAAACGGCGGTCAACCATTTCTAGGCAACCAATTTCAATGATTCGGTCACCGGTCGCTGGATTTAAACCGGTTGTTTCTGTGTCGAGAATAATTTGGCGCATAGTTAAATTTAATCCGTCAGCATTTCTGGGGCAATTTCTCTTGGACCCGTACCGCTATATTTATCTAAATAAAGATAAATAACAGGAGTAATCAGTAGGGTGATCACTTGAGAAACCAATAAACCACCGACTACGGCAATGCCTAAAGGTTGGCGTAATTCTGCGCCAGCACCTAAGCCAATTGCAATCGGCAGAGCACCCATTAAGGCCGCTAAGGTGGTCATCGTGATCGGTCTAAAGCGTAGTAAGCAAGCAGCTCGGATAGCTTCTCTTGGTGTTAATCCCTGGGTCCGTTGAGCATCTAATGCAAAGTCAATCATTAGAATCGCATTTTTCTTCACAATACCGATCAGTAGTAGGATGCCAATGGTTGCAATGATGGTTAGTTCTAAGTCAAAAATTCTTAAAAATATTAGAGCGCCAATCGCAGCAGATGGAAGTCCAGCCAAAATAGTTAGTGGGTGAATATAGCTTTCATACAAAACACCAAGTAGTACATAGATAACTAATACGGCAGCTAGTAAAAGAATAATTTGACTGGATTGCCCGCTTTGGAAAACTGCAGCATCTCCGCCATAGCTGGTAATGATGGAAGGGGGGAGTTGTACTTCCTTCACATATTGCTCTAATTTTTGGGTGGCATCACCTAATGCCACATCTGGTGCCAAGTTAAATGAGATCGTTACCGCTGGCACTTGCCCCTGGTGGTTGACGGCTGTGGGCCCAATATTTCTTTTAAACCTAGCGAGGCTTGAAAGTGGTACCAATCGATCACTTGTTCGACCGCGAACGTAAATGCTTCCTAAGTCAGTTTCATATTGTTTATATTCATCACCAACTTGCAAAATGACTTGGTAAGTATTGACGCTGGTATAGATGGTAGATACTTGACGCTCGCCATAAGCAGAATAAAGCGCGTTACGAATTTCAGAAATGGTTACGCCAGCGCTAGCTGCTTTATCACGATCAATCTCAATCTGAGCTTGTAAACCTTTTAGCTGGGAATCAGTGGTGATATCTCGGAAGAGATCATTGTCTGCCCGCATTTTTTCAACAATTTTATTTGCCCAATCATTGACACCTTCAAAGCCAACGCTTTGCAAAATATATTGATAGCGACTTTTAGTTACCTTGCCGCCTAATTGCAAGTTTTGAATGGGGCGTAAATAAATCGCTAAGCCTGGAATATTTTTTAAGTCACTTCGCAAGCTTTCTAAAACTTTTTTCATGCTGACGCGGTCACTACGAGGCTTGAGATTCACAAACATACGGCCAGAGTTGGTGCCAGAGTTGGCGCCGCCACCCAATAACGAAACTAATCCTTCAACGTTCGGGTTTTTGCGCACAATATCAGCCGCTTGAGCTTGCAGATCAACCATCGCGTTAAATGAAATGTCATCCGCTGCTTCAGTAGTTACGAATAGTTGACCAATATCTTCTTCAGGGAAAAAGCCTTTGGGGCTCCAGATAAATAAAGCAATAGTCATAACAAATGTTGCAAGGGCACCTTGTAGCACTCGTTTTTGGTTGTTTAATGCCCAATCAAGTGCTTTTTCATAGGTATGAAGTAGGGTTTGAAAATGGCGATCAAATTGGATGGTGAGATTTGTTTCGACAGCTTCTTGCCCATGCTTTGGTAAAAATTTGCTGCACAACATAGGTACAAGCGTTAAGGAAATGATCGCTGATACCAAGATGGAGAGTGATACAACAACAGCAAATTCTCTAAATAACAAACCGATAGGGCCAGGCATAAAGAAAATAGGGATGAAGACAGCTACCAAAGAAATCGAAATGGAAATAATGGTGAAGCTCACTTCACGACTACCTTTGAGTGAAGCTTTGAGTGGGTGCATGCCTTCTTCAATGTGGCGCATGATGTTTTCAAGCACAACAATGGCATCATCAACAACCAAGCCTACCGCAATCGTAACGCCAAGTAATGAGATGTTATCTAGGCTATACCCCATCCAATACATCAAGAAGAATGCACCGATTAACGAGACCGGCAAGCTTAATGCTGGGATGATGGTGGCCGCAGCACGTTTTAAAAATAAGAAAATAACTAAAACTACTAATCCGATGGTGAGTAGTAGGGTGAAGTTCACATCGTGAATGGATTCACGAATTGATTTGGAGCGGTCAATAAGTAGGTTGACCTTGATAGAAGCTGGCATTTGCGCTTCAAATTTGGGAACCATGGCTCTTACTGCATCAACGACGTTGACTGAGTTTGCTGTAGGTTGACGTAAAACTGCTAGAGCGATGGAGCGTTCACCGTTGAATGAGGCGGATGTTTTAACAGATTCATAACTCTCATTGACCTCAGCAACGTCTTTTAAACGAATGGGTAAGCCATTGCGTTGAGCAATGACTAAGTTGGCATACTCACTCGCCTTAACCATTTGTTCATTGGCATAAATGGTAAGTAGTTGTCTAGGACCATCCAAGACGCCGACGGGCGTGTTGGAGTTCGCGCTATTAATAGCAGTGGCTATATCGCTTAGAGTTAAATTTTTCGCCGCTAGTTGGTTGGGATTAACCAATACGCGAACAGCATATCTTTTCTGGCCATACACCAGTACTTGTGCAACACCATCAATGGTAGAAAGTGTTGGTGAGATTAAGTTCTCAGCGTAATCGCTAATTTGTGACAAGTCCATGGAGGGAGATGTCATGGTCATAATTAGCACAGGTGCATCAGCGGGGTTTACTTTGCGGTATGACGGTGGATTTGTCATCTCGATTGGTAAGCGCTTTTGAGCCCGCAATAATGCAGCTTGAACATCTACAGCAGCTTTATCGATATCACGATTATTGTTAAATTCTAAAGTGATATTTGATGTGCCAAGCGTATTGGTTGAGCTGATGACGGTGATGCCATCGATTGTTGAGAATTCTTTTTCTAGTGGGAGTGCCACAGAAGATGCCATGTTCTCAGGACTTGCTCCAGGCAAATTGGCACTAACTTGTATGACCGGTGTGTTAAAGCTAGGTAAGGCTGCTACTGGAATATTGAGGTAGGCCATGGCACCAGCAGCAACTACTGCCAGTGATATTAAAGTCGTCATCACAGGACGACGTATACATAATTCTGAAAGGTTCATTTTTTAGGAGCTTTCCCAGCTGGAGCAGGTGCCTCTTTGATGCTGCTATTAGGGCGTAGGTTTTGTTTACCTTCAACCACAATTTTTGCTGTTTCATCAACGCCGGTTACGACCGTTTCACCTTGGTATTGGTAAACCACTTTAACGGGCTTTAATGAAACCTTATTTTCTTTTTCTACAACGTAGAGGTGATCACCTTTTGTGTTGGTAACAATCGCTTGTGTTGGAACAACAAGAGCATCTGCTAATGTTTTTGCTTTTAATTTAATACGTACAAATTGACCTGGAATCATGAGGCCTTCTTTGTTAGCTAGCTGGGCTTTAACGCGCACAGCGCCAATGGCAGGGTCGATTTGATTGTCGACAACATACACTTTGCCTTCGATAGGTGTTTTAGATCCCGTCACGTCAACATTAACAGTTAAGGCCTCGCTAACCTCACGTTGACCCAATAGCAATGGAATCTCTTTTTCTGACACAGTAAATTGCACATTGATAGGGTCTAGCTGGGTAATGGTTACCATGGCACCAGTTGTGGTGGTGGAGGTGGCGCTACTAGTCGTTGAGATATTGGTTCCGGCTTGAACAAGGCTGCCTGGAAAAACGTTAATAACACCTGCTCGACCGCGAATGGGTGAGCGAATATGGTCAAAGCTTAGGGCTACTTCAGCAGCTTTGGCATTGGCTTCTGCTGATTTCATATTGGCTAGTGAAGTATCAACGGCTGCTTGCGATAAAAATTTCTTTTCTAGTAATTCAGTAGCACGTTTATATTGGCGCGCTGCATCATCTGCTAATGCTTTGGCTTTATCAAAATTAGCTTTGTTAGCGCGATCATCTAACGTAAAAAGTAAATCGCCCGCTTTAACTTCTTGCCCCTCTTTAATGTGAATTTTGCTAACGAGGTTTGTGGTTTGTGGGCGAATATCAACAATATTGGCAGCTACGATGTTGCCCGTAGCTTCAATAATGATGGGAATGTTTTTCTTTTCAACTAGTTGGGTTGTAACAACTTGAGGAGGTATTTTCTTTCCAGTATCTGGAAAGAAGTAGTTATAGGCATAGTTAGCCCCATAAATGAGGGCGATGGCAATGACCACATATTTCTTATGGCCAAGTAGCCAAGCGAAGATTTGCTGGATATTAATTTTTTTAATAAGTTGTTTGACTTGGGTGATAAGTTTGCAACCAAGTTGTAATGATTGTTGTTTTAGTTGATCGATAAATTTCATAGCTTTAGGGTAGCAAATTACCACCACTTGTTATTGGTTCTAGGATGATTCTCGCACATTCAGAAGGCTTTTTCAGTCTAAATGACTGCCTTCAAATAGCTGTTTATAGTTCTGCCAAGGCTTTTTCTGCGCCTTTATTGGCTAGGGCATCCGCTAGCTCATTACCAGGGTGTCCGGCGTGACCTTTTACCCAATGCCAGTCGATTTGATGTTTACCCAAAAGACTATCAATTTCTTGCCATAAATCGACATTTTTGACGGGATCTTTCCCCGCTGTTTTCCATCCCCGAGCCTTCCAGCCCCCCATCCATTCAGTAACACCTTGCATGACGTATTTTGAGTCTGTGTAAAGACTGATGTGGCAGGCGAGTTTGAGTGCTTTGAGTGCTTCTATGACTGCTGTCATTTCCATACGGTTATTGGTTGTTTGAGCAGCGCCACCAAATAAGTGTTTTTCTTTATCGCCCGATCTTAGTACGACTCCCCAGCCGCCTGGGCCGGGATTGCCTTTACATGCGCCATCGGTATAAATAATTACTTTGCCCAACTGTTCTTTACGATTCGTCATGAATAGCTTTCTGTACTATTTTTTGTTGTGGGCTTGTTAAGTTGGTAGCTGGGCTGAGTTTGCTAGTGGCTTTAGATAATTGGTGGTCAATTTTGCCAACTAAAGTCATGCTAGATACGCGTTTGATAGCTGAAACTATAAAAACTGACCCTAAAACGGGCCACCATCGGTCGCCTGCTTTTTCTAAAAAGCCCATTTTGCCCATGCCAGACTGGCTTCTAAGAGGGAATCTATAGCAGCCAAATCGTCCTCGGTCCACTGAGAAATTAAGTAGTTTTAACCAGTCTTTGATGCGTAAAAGCGCTATAAATTGCCCTTCTCTTGGAAGGTAAGGGGTTTGGCCTAATAGGTGACTAAGATATTGTCTAAGACCCCAGAGGCTAGCTGGATTAAAGCCAGATATAACCACGCGCCCCTCTGGCATTAAAACTCTTTCAACTTCTCTTAAAACCGCGTGGGGGTCGGAGGCAAACTCTAAAACATGAGGCAAAATCACTAAATCTAAGCTTTGGCTAGCAAAAGGAAGCTCTTCGGGCATGCCATCGACAGCGTGCCAAGCATATTCAACCGTCTCGCCGTGGTGGGGTTTGTCATGAGGGGCTCTTAGGATAATTTGTAGCGGCATCCTATTTTCTTGAAGGGTGGTGAGTTGTGGCAAACCTATTTGTAGGGCGTGGTAGCCAAAAATATCGCTCACAATGTGGTCAAATTGAGCCTGTTCCCACTCTAGGACATATTTTCCTGGGGGTGAGCTTAGCCAGGCATCCCAAGATGTCCATGGTGCTTTGCTAGCTTTCGTGGGCTTTGCTCGATTCATGTATTAATTAAATGCCTCAACAAAAATTACAGGTACAACCAATTGCTGCTTATGACGATAACTATATTTGGTTATTGTCTGATGGTCATTGTGCCGTAGTTGTCGATCCAGGTGATGCGCAACCGGTGATAGCTTACTTGAAAGAACATCATTTGCACTTAAAGGCAATTTTAATCACGCATCATCATGCTGATCATGTGGGCGGTATTGTTGAGTTGTGTGACTGGGTATTGGCTTCTGGTGGTGAGGCGCCTGCTGTGTATGGTTCTATGGTTGACGACATCCCATGCCGCACAGAGAGTTTGATGCAGGGGGATAGTTTGCATTTGCAGGCTCCAGCGTGTGAGGTATTGGTTATGGAGGTGCCAGGGCATACCTTGGGGCACTTGGCTTTTTATGTGGAAACTTTAGAGGGTAAGCATTTATTTTGTGGTGATACCTTATTCGCTTGTGGGTGTGGACGTATTTTTGAAGGCACCTCAGCGCAGATGTTTGATTCCATCATGAAGCTTAAAAAGTTACCAGAAGATACTTGGCTTCATTGTGCTCATGAGTACACCTTAAGTAATATAAAATTCGCTCTAGCTGTTGAGCCTCACAATCAAGATTTACTTGATTGGAAGGCAAGAGCACAAGCTCTGAGGAATGCGGGTAAGCCTACCGTGCCAACAACCATGGCGCATGAGAAACGCGTCAACCCATTTCTCAGATCAGATATGTCGCCAGTGATTGCTGCTGTCAGTGAGCGTCAGTCATTGGGGAGTCATGAGCCAGAGCATGTTTTTGCTGCTTTGCGTGTATGGAAAGATGGATTTAAATGATGCTTAAAAAAATAGTTCGTTATGCCTTGATTGCAGCATCAGCACTTATATTGAGTGCTTGTGCATCCTTGGGGGGTGATTGGACTAATGAACCAAGTAAGGTTGTTAAGGGTGGTAAAGCAGCTAGGGCACCTAGAGTTGATATCGACAAACAGTCAGTACGTTCATTAGATGCGCCTTATAACGACCTATGGGATCGTATTCGTGATGGTTTTGCGATGGGGGATATGGAAAGCCCACTGGTCATTAAACATGTGCGTTGGTATTCCGATCGACCTGATTATGTAGATCGTATGATGTCTCGATCTTCACGTTATCTTTTTTATATTGTTGAAGAGGTAGAGCGTCGCAAGATGCCGATGGAGTTGGCACTTTTGCCATTTATTGAAAGTGCCTTTAACCCGGAAGCATTTTCACGCGCTAAAGCTTCTGGTATGTGGCAGTTCATGCCAGCAACGGGTAAAGACTTTAAGTTAACGCAGAATATTTTTAGAGATGAACGGCGCGATGTCATTCAGTCAACGGATGCTGCGCTTGATTACTTGCAGCGCTTATACAAAATGTTTGGTGATTGGCATTTGGCTTTGGCGGCGTATAACTGGGGTGAGGGTAATGTTGCCAAAGCGATTAAGCGTAATCAAGCTAAAGGGTTGCCTACGGATTACATGAGCTTAACCATGCCAGATGAGACGCGTAATTACGTGCCTAAGTTGTTAGCGGTAAGGCGGATTGTTGAGGATTCAAAAGCATATGGCTTAAATTTACCTAAGTTGGAAAATCATCCATATTTTGTAATTGTGACAACATCTAAAGATGTAGACGTTGATTTGGCCGCTAACTTTGCCAGGATGAGTTTGGCAGAGTTTAAGTCGATGAATCCATCATTCAATAAGCCAGTTATTTTGGGTGCAACAGAGCCGCAAATTTTGTTGCCATTCGGTCGAGCCGCATCCTTTCAGGATAATTTGGATGCGCATAAAGGCCCACTTTCATCTTGGACGGCCATTCGTTTAGGTGCGAGAGAAAGCGTTGATCAGTTGGCTAAACGTTTAAATGTCGATGCTGGTCAATTAAGAGACATCAATGGTATTCCTAAGGGTATGAGAATTAGGCCTGGTTCAACCGTCATTATTCCTAAATCTAAAAAGGCAGGGGACGTGCCTGAGAGTTTGGCTTCTAACGCAACGCTAAGTCTTGAAAAAGAGGTATTGGCTAAAAAGAAAGTTAAGGGTAAGAAGGTTGTTGCAAATAAAGCAGGTTCAAAGCCTCAGTCAAAATCTAAAAAGGCTTCAGCAAAAGAAACAAAATTGGCTGAAAACCGCAGAAAATCTAATTAATTTAGACAAAATATCAGGTGAATCCCTCGCCTGTCAGACCCTAGTCAGCCTCAGACTTCAAATTCTTATGATTTGAATAAATTTGTCATTGGTTGATTTGGGAGTGATGTATGTCTGCATATAAAGCATTTCATGAGCGTTCAGTAAAAGATCCACAGGGCTTTTGGGCTGAACAAGCGCAACTAATTGAGTGGCAAAAGCCATTTGATGAAGTGTTGGATTACAGTAATCCACCATTTGCAAAATGGTTTAAAGGTGGCAAAACTAACTTGTGCCATAACGCGGTGGATCGTCACTTAAAAGATCGTCCAGACCAACAAGCATTGATTGCCGTTTCAACAGAAACTGATCAAGAAAAAATTTACACATTTAAAGAGTTGCATACAGAAGTCAATCGCATGGCTGCCATCTTGAAAGCCAATGGTGTTTCTAAGGGTGATCGTGTTTTGATTTATATGCCAATGATTGCAGAGGCCTGTTTTGCGATGTTGGCCTGTGCGCGTTTAGGGGCTATCCATTCGGTTGTATTTGGCGGTTTTGCATCCCATAGCTTGGCTTCACGTATTGATGATGCAAAGCCTAAGATGGTGATTTTGGCTGAGGCTGGTGCGCGTGGCGGTAAGCCCGTACCCTATAAACCATTGTTAGATGAAGCCATTAAGCTTTCTGAGCATAAGCCTGCTAAGGTCTTGGTGGTTGATCGCAAGTTAGTCGAGTACGCCAAAGTAGAGGGGCGTGATTTGGATTATGCAACTGAGCGAGCCAAGGTGATGGATGCAGTAGTTCCATGCGAATGGTTGGATGCAACAGATCCGTCATACATTCTTTATACGTCTGGCACAACGGGTAAGCCAAAGGGTGTGCAGCGTGATACGGGTGGTTATGCGGTTGCTTTGGCTGCTTCTATGCGCCATATTTATGGCGGCAAACCTGGTGAAGCCATGTTCACTACATCTGATATTGGTTGGGTGGTTGGCCATAGTTACATTATTTATGGGCCATTAATTAACGGTATGGCTACTATCATGTATGAAGGTACGCCGTTGCGTCCGGATGCTGGTATTTGGTGGCAGTTGGTTGAAAAGTACAAAGTGTCTGTGATGTTCTCTGCACCAACTGCGGCGCGCGTGTTGAAAAAACAAGACCCAGCTTTCTTAAGTAAATACGATTTATCGACTTTGCGTTCTGTATTCCTAGCTGGTGAGCCACTCGATGAGCCCACTGCGACTTGGTTGCATCAAGCAATTAATAAGCCGATTGTTGATAACTACTGGCAAACTGAAACAGGTTGGCCTATGTTGGCATTGCAACGCGGTATTGAGGTGATGCCACATAAATTTGGTTCCCCAGGTGTGCCAGTTTATGGTTACAACATGAAGTTGTTAGATGATGCAACTGGTGCGGAGTTGGGTGCCGATCAAAAAGGTGTCGTTGCCATTGAAGGTCCATTGCCTCCAGGCTGCATGCAAACCGTGTGGGGTGATGATGAGCGTTTTGTAAAAACTTACTGGCAAACTGTGCCAGGCAAGATGGTTTACTCAACGTTTGACTGGGGTATTAAAGATAAGGATGGTTATTTCTTTATTCTAGGTAGGACGGATGACGTAATTAACGTGGCTGGTCATCGTTTAGGTACTCGTGAAATTGAAGAAAGTATTTCTAGCCATTCAAATGTCGCTGAAGTAGCGGTGGTAGGGGTGGAGGATAAGTTAAAAGGTCAGGTGGCAGTTGGTTTTGCGATTCCTAAGGATGCCAATAACACGGCGACGCTAGAAGCAGAAATTCTTAAGACAGTAGACTCTCAGTTGGGTGCTGTGGCTAGACCTGCACGTGTTTATATCGTGACAGCCTTGCCTAAAACACGTTCGGGCAAAATTGTTCGTCGTGCCTTGCAGGCTGTTGCTGAAGGGCGTGACCCAGGTGATTTGAGCACCTTGGACGATCAAACTGTTTTAGCGCAAATTAAAGCATTGTTGACGGCTTAACAAAAAAAGGCTCCCAGAGCCTGTAACTATATGAATAAAGGGGAATTTATTCCCCTTTATTTATTGGTGAATCAGGGTAATTCCTGAGTAAAAGTGGCCAATAAGGTATAATTTCACAGTTACGTTATTAGATACCGCCCTAGCGCTTAAAGACACATATACCTCCCGAAAATTCCCAGACCGGAGGAGTCTTTTCCGGATAAAAAGGGTGTGTCGGATGGCAGTAGGGCATTGGAGATACCTTTGCTGCCACCGTTAATTCTTTCTTTACCCCCAGCAGTCTTGGCCCTTGCCGATGGAACCCTTTTTCAGGGTTACAGTATTGGTGCGCCTGGACAATCTGCTGGCGAGGTTGTTTTTAATACTGCGATTACTGGATACCAAGAAATCCTTACGGATCCAAGTTATTCACGCCAATTAGTTACCTTAACTTACCCACATATCGGTAATGTTGGGGTGAATCAGCAAGATCGTGAGTCTACAAAGATTCACGCTGCCGGCTTAATCATCAAAGATTTGTCACCGATCGCTTCTAATTTCCGCAGTGAACAAACTTTGACGGATTATTTGGCTAGTGAAGGTGTGGTTGGTATCTCTGGTATCGACACTAGAAAATTAACACGTATTTTGCGTGATCAGGGTGCTCAGCCAGGAGCTATTGTGGCTGGTAAGGTGGGCGATTCTATGGAGACTCTCGCTAATCAAGCTCTAGCTGCTGCGAAGAGTTTCCCAGGTATGGCCGGTTTGGATCTTGCTCAGGTGGTTACAACTTCTAAGACTTATGAGTGGACTGAGGGCGAGTGGGGTTTAACTGCTGATGCAGGTCAACCAGGTTTTACAAAGTTAGAGAAACCATTCAAGCATGTTGTCGCTTATGACTTTGGCGTTAAGCGCAATATATTGCGGATGTTATCTGAGCGTGGTTGCCGCCTAACAGTTGTGCCTGCAAAAACATCTGCTGCTGAAGTATTGGCCATGAATCCTGATGGTGTTTTCTTATCAAATGGTCCAGGAGATCCTGAGCCTTGTGATTATGCTATTGCAGCCGCTAAAACCTTTATTGATAAAGGTATCCCAACTTTTGGTATTTGTTTGGGGCATCAAATCATGGGGTTGGCAGCAGGAGCTAAAACATTAAAAATGAAATTTGGTCATCATGGTGCAAACCATCCTGTGAAAGATTTGGATAATGGTCGTGTTGTGATTACTTCTCAAAACCATGGTTTTGCTGTGGATGCAACAACATTGCCGGCAAATGTAAGACCTACACATGTGTCTTTGTTTGATGGTTCATTGCAAGGCTTGGCTTGGACAGATAAGCCAGCTTTTTGTTTCCAGGGTCACCCAGAAGCATCGCCAGGTCCGCATGATATTGCCTACCTATTTGATCGCTTTATTAAATTGATGTGAGATTGACGAATGCCTAAGCGTACCGACATAAAAAGTATTTTGATTATTGGCGCGGGTCCTATCGTCATTGGACAGGCCTGCGAGTTTGATTATTCTGGTGCTCAAGCTTGTAAAGCTTTGCGATCAGAAGGCTACAAAGTTATTTTGGTGAACAGTAATCCTGCCACTATCATGACGGACCCTGAGATGGCTGATGTAACTTACATTGAGCCAATCACTTGGGAAGTGGTGGAGCGCATTATTGCGAAAGAAAAGCCAGATGCTATTTTGCCAACGATGGGTGGTCAAACAGCTCTAAATTGCGCCTTGGATTTACATCGTCACGGTGTCCTTGAAAAATATGGTTGTGAATTAATCGGTGCTTCTCCAGAGGCAATTGATAAGGCGGAAGATCGCCAAAAATTTAAAGAAGCCATGACTAAGATTGGTTTGGGTTCTGCTAAGTCTGGCATCGCTCATTCAATGGAAGAGGCTCATGCAGTTCAGCAGCAAATTGCCGCTGAAACAGGTAGCGCGGGTTACCCAGTCATTATTCGTCCATCATTTACGATGGGTGGTTCTGGCGGTGGTATTGCTTATAACCGTGAAGAGTTTGAAGAGATTTGTAAGCGTGGTTTGGATTTATCGCCAACGCGTGAGTTGTTGATTGAAGAATCTTTGCTGGGTTGGAAAGAGTATGAGATGGAAGTGGTGCGTGACCGCAAGGACAACTGCATCATTGTGTGCTCGATTGAAAACTTAGATCCGATGGGTGTTCATACGGGCGACTCAATTACGGTTGCTCCAGCTCAAACATTGACGGATCGTGAATATCAGATTTTGCGTAATGCTTCTTTGGCCGTGTTGCGTGAAATTGGTGTTGATACAGGTGGTTCAAACGTTCAGTTCTCTATCAATCCTAAAGATGGACGAATGATTGTGATTGAGATGAACCCAAGGGTTTCTCGTTCATCTGCTTTGGCTTCTAAAGCCACAGGATTCCCAATTGCAAAGATTGCAGCGAAATTGGCGGTTGGTTTTACTTTGGATGAGTTGCAAAATGACATTACGGGCGGTAAAACCCCAGCATCTTTTGAGCCATCTATTGACTATGTAGTAACAAAAATACCGCGCTTTGCTTTTGAAAAGTTCCCAGCCGCTGATAAGCGCTTAACAACACAGATGAAGTCTGTGGGTGAGGTGATGGCGATTGGTCGTACGTTCCAAGAGTCTTTCCAGAAAGCATTACGTGGTTTAGAAGTTGGTGTTGATGGTTTGGATGAGAAATCAACGGATATCGATGAAATCACTCAAGAGATTCGCGAGCCAGGCCCTGATCGTATTTGGTACTTGGGTGATGCTTTCCGTATGGGGATGAGTCAGGAAGAAGCTTTCTCAAATACAGCTATTGATCCTTGGTTCTTGACTCAGATTTCTGAGTTGATTGAAATCGAGAAAAAATTAGAAGCTCGTCAGTTGAAAGATTTGACGGCGCAAGAGTTGCGTTTTGTAAAACAAAAAGGTTTCTCAGATCGTCGCTTGGCTAAATTGTTAAAGACCGATGCCAAGTCTGTTCGTGAAGCTCGCCACGCCTTAAAAGTAAGACCTGTTTATAAGCGTGTAGATACTTGTGCGGCAGAATTTTCTACCAACACGGCTTACATGTATTCATGTTATGAAGCAGAGCACGGTGAGTGTGAGGCAGCCCCAACCAATAAAGAGAAAATTATGGTGTTGGGTGGCGGGCCTAACCGAATCGGTCAAGGTATTGAGTTTGACTACTGCTGTGTGCATGCTGCTTTGGCGATGCGTGATGATGGTTATGAAACCATCATGGTTAACTGCAACCCTGAAACTGTTTCTACGGACTATGACACATCTGACCGTTTGTATTTTGAACCATTAACACTCGAAGATGTATTGGAAATTGTGGCAATTGAAAAGCCAAAAGGTGTGATTGTTCAGTACGGTGGTCAAACACCTTTGAAATTAGCGCTTGATTTAGAGGCAAACGGTGTACCTATTATTGGTACAAGTCCGGACATGATTGATGCAGCAGAAGATCGTGAGCGTTTCCAGAAGCTATTGCAAGATTTAGGTTTGCGTCAGCCACCGAATAGAACAGCTCGTACAGAAACTGAAGCCTTAGCGTTGGCTGAGGAAATTGGTTATCCATTAGTCGTGCGTCCATCTTATGTGTTGGGTGGTCGAGCTATGGAGATTGTTCATGATGGCCGTGATCTTGAGCGCTACATGCGTGAGGCTGTGAAGGTTTCTCATGATTCGCCTGTTCTTTTAGATCGTTTCTTAAATGATGCGATTGAGTGTGATGTGGATTGTATTTCTGATGGCAAGAGAGTTTTCATTGGCGGTGTGATGGAGCATATTGAGCAGGCTGGTGTTCACTCAGGTGACTCAGCATGTTCATTGCCGCCTTACTCATTATCAAAAGAAACTGTTGATGAGATGCGTCGTCAAACTGCGGCGATGGCTAAGGGCTTGAATGTGGTGGGCTTGATGAACGTGCAGTTTGCGATTCAGCAGGTGGACGGTAAAGACATTGTCTATGTATTAGAGGTAAACCCGCGTGCCTCTAGAACTGTGCCGTATGTATCTAAAGCAACTGGTTTGCAATTGGCGAAAATTGCAGCGCGTTGCATGGCTGGCCAAACACTTGATGAGCAGGGTATTGGTGACGAGGTTATTCCTCCTTACTTCTCTGTGAAGGAAGCGGTGTTCCCATTTAATAAATTCCCAGGCGTTGACCCAATTCTAGGGCCAGAGATGCGTTCAACTGGTGAGGTGATGGGGGTTGGTAAAACATTTGGTGAAGCTTTATTTAAGTCACAATTAGCAGCTAGCACGACCTTGCCTAAATCTGGCACGGTTTTATTAACGGTTAAAGATAGTGATAAGGCTAAAGCCGTTGAAGTTGCCCAGATGTTGCATGGCATGGGTTATTCCATTGTGGCAACACAAGGTACTGCAGCAGCTATTGCGGCTGCAGGTGTGCCTGTTAAGCGAGTGAATAAAGTTAAAGATGGCCGCCCGCATATTGTGGATATGATTAAGAATGGTGAGATTGAATTGGTGTTTACAACGGTGGATGAGACACGCACTGCCATTGCTGATTCAAGATCTATCCGAACAACCGCACAAGCTAATCGCGTGACTTATTACACAACGATTAGTGGTGCTAAGGCAGCCGTTGCTGGTATTAAGGCAATTGACCAATTGGAAGTCTACGACTTGCAAGGTCTCCACGCTTCTCTTTAAAGAGAAGCGTTGGTTAGTTGGCTATTGATTAGTTAAGAAAGTTTGAAGTTAATATGAGTACGATTCCAATTACAAAACGTGGCGCAGAGCTTTTAAAAGAAGAGCTGCATAATTTAAAACATGTTGAGCGACCATCTGTGATTAATGCGATTGCCGAAGCACGTGCGCAGGGCGACTTATCTGAAAATGCTGAATATGATGCTGCTAAAGAGAAGCAGGCTTTTATTGAGGGGCGTATTCAAGAGTTAGAGGGTAAATTGTCAGCAGCTCAGATTATTGACCCAAGCAGTTTAGATGTTGAAGGCCGCATTGTGTTTGGTGCTACGGTTGAGTTAGAGGATTTAGAAAATGGCAAAAAAGCCATTTATCAAATCGTCGGTGATGATGAGGCTGATTTGGAAGTTGGAAAAATTTCCATCAGTTCACCTATAGCGAGAGCCTTGATCGGTAAGGAAGAGGGCGATGTTGCTACATTTCACGCACCAGGCGGTAACCGCGAAGTTGAAATTCTGAACGTTAACTACATTTAATGCGTTGATATGTACATCACAGCCCAAAGAGTATTTTTATATGTTTTTTCGCTGTGGTTGGGTAGCTTGGTAACGATTGGTTATTTGGTGGCCCCTGTGCTGTTTGCAACCTTAAGTGATACTCAGATAGCGGGTATGATCGCAGGGCGATTATTTCGTATTGAGGGCGCCATTAGTTTGGTTCTAGGTGTTGCTTTAATTGTTTTTGCTAATTTATTGGTAAAACGAGGGCTAACTCGCTATAAACAGGTACGTTGGTATTTGTTGATGATGTTGGTGAGTGCGGCTACTGTTTCTTTTGTTTTGCAGCCGATGATGAATGCTATGAGAGATGAAGCGGCTAGTCAGGGCGTTTCGGTGATGCTTTCGTCATTGGGAGCTTCCTTTGGGATGCTCCATGGCATTTCTAGTGTTTTATATTTAGTCCAAACCTTATCAGGTTTGACATTGCTGTGGCGCTTAACCAAACCTACAGATTTAGTTAAGCCCTATTCACCACTACAGCCACATTAACTGCCCAGTTGGCGTTTTTTAATGCTGGTTTGGCGAGGTTTTGAGCGTTTGACTTGGCCGCCGGCCGCAACGCGTTGATTGCCTAAAACAGTTGTTGCAACAGGCTTAGGGCGGCGTTGTGGATTTCTAGTAAATTTCTTCACCATGACAGTTTTTGGACCTGCATGTTTGCTGCGGCGCTTGTCCATCACTTCTTTTTCAACCTTTGGTCGATAAAGGACTAATAGCTTACCAATGTGTTGGATAGGTGCTGCACTTAATTCATCGCACAGTTGATTGTAGATAGCAATACGTGTTTCGCGATCATCGCCAAAAACGCGAACTTTGATAAGCCCATGTGATTTAAGAGCATTATTGACTTCTTTAGTGACCGCTGGCGTTAGACCATCTGCCCCGATTAAAACAATAGGCTTTAACGCATGTGCGTCTGAACGGTGTGCCGAACGTTCGGCAGAGGATAATTCAAGTATTGGCATAGAAATTTCTTTGGAAGACCTCCATGATAAGCGATTCCGGCTGCAACTATTCATGTGAAGAAGATAAAAACAGCGGAAAATGCGAGATTACTGAGATTAATTACTAAAACTGCTTGAAAATGCAGGGATGAGTGGAAGTAGATAGTTGTGGCAAAGAATAAATTTAATAAAGACTGGTTAAATGATCACCTCAATGACCCTTACGTCAAAATGGCGCAGAGGGAAGGGTATCGAGCTCGCGCAGCCTACAAGCTTAAAGAGATTGATGAGCAAGATCGTCTGATTGGCCCTGGTATGGTGATTGTTGATCTGGGTAGCACCCCAGGTAGCTGGTCGCAGTATGCTCGCAATAAGTTAGTTGAATTTGGCAAAAAAAATCCGAATATCCCTGATGGGAAGCCTTATGGAACGATTGTTGCGATTGATATTCTTCCGATGGAAGATATTGCTGATGTGACCTTCTTACAGGGTGACTTTAGAGAAGAAGAGGTTTTACGTCAGTTTGAGGCTTTATTACCTGGTGATCCAGCAGATGGGCCTCGTGTTGATTTGGTGATGTCAGATATGGCGCCTAATCTTTCTGGGGTTGCTACAGCAGATGCTGCCCGTATGGGACATTTGGCAGATTTGGCTTTGGAATTTGCTCAAGCCCATTTAAAGCCTAATGGGGCCCTATTAATTAAGTGTTTCCATGGCAGTGGTTATAGCCAAATTGTTGAATCTTTTAAGAAAGTATTCAAAACAGTTTCTCCGAGAAAGCCCAAAGCATCTCGTGATAAGTCTGCTGAAACCTTTTTATTGGGTAAAAACCTTAAATAAACATTAAAAAACGCATAAAACCATAAGAGATATATGGGAATTCCTTCTTTTTTAGTCAAGCACTTGAAAAATGGAGAGAGTAGAATCATATGGTGTGTAGATATATCTGCCTTAAGGAGGCTTTGTGAACAATAACTGGATACAGAAGGTTGGTGTGTGGCTCGTTGTGGGACTCATACTATTTACTGTTTTCAAACAATTTGATAAGCCTCGCGCTCAAGAGAACGTGACCTACTCTCAATTCATGGATGATGCTAAAAACGGCAAAATCAAGAGAGTGGATGTTCAGGGGCGTAATATTCAAGTGACACCTGCTGATGGCCAAAAATATTCAGTGATTAGCCCTGGGGATATTTGGATGGTTGGTGACTTGATGAAGTATGGTGTGCAAGTAACTGGCAAAGCGGAAGAAGAGCAGTCTTTATTAGTCTCTGCCCTGTACTATCTTGGCCCTACTTTATTGATTATTGGTTTCTGGTTTTTAATGATGAAACAGATGCAAGGCGGTGGCAAAGGAGGAGCCTTCTCCTTTGGTAAGTCGCGTGCTCGATTAATTGACGAAAATACCAATGCCATTACATTTGCTGATGTTGCTGGATGTGATGAAGCAAAAGAAGAAGTTTTTGAGTTGGTTGATTTTTTAAAAGATCCCACGAAATTTCAAAAGTTAGGTGGCCATATTCCTAGAGGCGTTCTTTTGGTAGGCCCTCCCGGTACAGGTAAAACATTATTGGCAAAAGCGATTGCTGGTGAAGCAAAAGTCCCATTCTTTTCTATTTCAGGTTCTGATTTCGTTGAGATGTTTGTTGGTGTAGGTGCAGCTCGTGTGCGCGATATGTTTGAAAATGCGAAGAAGCAGGCGCCTTGCATTATTTTTATTGATGAGATTGATGCGGTAGGACGTCATCGCGGTGCTGGTATGGGCGGTGGCAATGATGAGCGCGAGCAAACATTGAATCAAATGTTGGTGGAGATGGATGGCTTTGAGCCAAACAGCGGTGTGATTGTGATTGCTGCGACTAACCGTTCTGATGTGCTTGATAAAGCGCTTTTAAGACCAGGTCGCTTTGATCGTCAAGTGCACGTTGGCTTGCCCGATATCCGTGGTCGCGAACAAATTCTTAAAGTGCATATGCGCAAAGTGCCTATCAATAGTGATGTGGATGCTGCTGTGTTGGCGCGAGGAACGCCTGGATTCTCAGGAGCCGATTTAGCAAATTTAGTCAATGAATCTGCTTTGTTTGCTGCGCGTCGCAATAAGCGTACGGTTGATATGCAAGATTTTGAAGATGCTAAAGATAAGATCTTTATGGGTCCTGAGCGTAAATCTGCTGTGATGCGTGAAGAAGAGCGCCGTAATACGGCTTATCACGAATCAGGACATGCGGTAGTCGCTAAAGTATTGCCGAAGGCTGATCCTGTTCATAAGGTGAGCATCATGCCGCGCGGTTGGGCTTTGGGTGTTACGTGGCAGCTGCCTGAGCATGATCGTGTCAACATGTACAAAGATAAGATGTTAGAAGAAATTTCTATCTTGTTTGGGGGTCGTTTAGCGGAAGAAATTTTCTTGAACTCTAGTAGTACAGGCGCTTCTAATGACTTTGAGCGTGCCACAAAAATGGCACGTGATATGGTGACGCGCTATGGTATGAGTGAAGTGCTTGGCACGATGGTCTATGTTGATTCAGAACAACCAGGCATGTTTGGCGCTACAACTGCTAAATCTGTATCTGAGGCTACTCAACAAAAAGTAGATATTGAGATTCGCGCTATTTTGGATCGTCAATATGCAGTGGCCAAGAAAATTTTGGAAGAGCATCGAGAACAAGTAGAAGTGATGGTGAAGGCTTTATTAGAGTGGGAAACGATTGATGCCGACCAGGTGAATGACATCATGGCCGGTAAAGATCCACGTCCGCCTAAATATCCACCATCTGCCAGTAGCGGTGGCCCATCAAGTGGTGCCTCAGCCCTAGCTGAAGGGGGCGCTCCAGCGGCGGCTTGATGAGTGATAAGTGCATAACGCCCGTGGCATGGAGCTGCGGGCGTTTTCTTTTTGATTGGAGCCAAAGAACTGCGCCTGTGGTGATGGGGATTTTGAATCTCACGCCAGATTCGTTTTCTGATGGCGGCCAATTTTCTGGGCGTGATAACGCATTGCGCCACGCTGAGCAAATGATGGCTCAGGGGGCTGAAATAATTGATGTGGGTGGTGAGTCGAGTCGCCCTGGATCAGAACCACTTTCTTTGCAAGAAGAGCTAGATCGTGTGATGCCAGTTCTTGAGGTTTTAAAAGATGCGCCAGTGGCTATTTCTTTAGATACTTATAAAGCTAAAGTGATGCATGCTGCTGTTGCATTAGGCATTGATTGCATTAATGATATTTGGGCATTTAGACAGCCTCATGCTATCGAAGCTATTGCGAATAGTTCTTGTGGTGTGATGTTGATGCACATGCAAAAAGACCCTCAAACCATGCAATTCAATCCAGATTATGACGATGTGGTGAGTGAGGTCAATGGCTTTTTAATGGAGCGTTGTGTTGTTTTAGAAGATGAGGGGATTGCTCGTGATCGTTTGGCGATTGACCCTGGATTTGGTTTTGGTAAAACAGTCCAACACAATATGGCTATGTTGGCTCATTTCAAAACATTTTGTCAGCATGACTTACCCGTGGTTGCTGGCATTTCTAGAAAATCTAGTTTGGGCTCTATTACTGGGCGTGATGTGGAGCATCGTATGACAGCCAGCGTAGCAGCAGCCCTCATGGCGATTGAGCGAGGTGCCAAGATTGTGCGGGTGCATGATGTTGGGCAGACAATGGATGCGGTGAAAATCTGGTCGGCAGTTCAGAATTCCTTATAGAATGTATCTATGACACGTCAATATTTTGGAACAGATGGTATTCGTGGGGAAGTCGGTAAATTTCCGATTGTTCCTGATTTTGTGATGCGCTTGGGCTACGCCGCAGGTCAGGTATTGGCTAAAAGCGCGAGTGCGCATGGTAAGCCAACCGTTCTGATTGGCAAAGATACGCGGGTCTCTGGCTATTTGTTGGAAGCTGCCTTGGAGGCGGGTTTTTCAGCAGCTGGCGTTGACGTGATGTTGTGTGGTCCGATGCCGACTCCGGCGATTGCTTATTTAACCAGAGCGTTAAGGCTGTCAGCGGGTGTGGTTATTTCAGCCTCTCATAATCCTTATCACGATAACGGCATTAAATTTTTCTCTGCTAACGGGGATAAATTAGATGATGCGGTTGAGTTGCAAATTGAAGCAGCGCTTGCTGAGCCTATGAGTTGTGTGGATTCAGCGCATTTAGGTAAAGCGAAACGTTTAGATGATGCAAGCGGCCGATATATCGAGTTTTGTAAAAGCACATTCCCAAGTCATTTGAATCTTCATGGTTTAAAGGTTGTGGTTGATTGTGCGCATGGAGCTGCGTATCACATTGCGCCACATGTGTTTCATGAGCTCGGTGCAGAGGTGATTGCCATTGGCGTTCACCCAAATGGCAAGAACATTAATGACCAAGTAGGTGCGACATCTCCTCAAGCATTAATTCAGAAAGTTCAAGAAGTCGGGGCAGATTTGGGCATCGCATTAGATGGTGATGCGGATCGTTTACAGCTAGTGGATGGTTCTGGTCGATTGTTTAATGGTGATGAGTTATTGTATTTAATTGCGATGGCTAGAAAGCATGCTGGCGAGCAAGTCCAGGGGGTTGTTGGAACCTTGATGACAAATTTAGCTGTTGAAAAAGCGTTGTTGGCTGAAGGTATTCAATTCCAAAGAGCCAAGGTGGGTGATCGTTATGTACTTGAGCAGCTAAAAGAGAAGGGCTGGTTGTTAGGTGGTGAAGGTTCAGGACATTTAATTTGCTTGGATAAGCACACCACAGGCGATGGTATTGTTGCGGCATTGCAGGTCTTGTCAGCGATGAGGCGAGACCACAAAACCTTGGCTCAATTATTGGAAAAAATTAAATTATTCCCTCAGACTTTAGTGAATGTGCGTTATCAGCAGGGTTATCAATGGCAGTCTGATGAAAAGATGCAGCATGCGGTGAAATTGGCTGAAAAAGAGCTCAATGGCGCAGGAAGAGTCTTAATTAGGGCCTCTGGTACGGAGCCTTTATTGCGAGTGATGGTTGAGGCGGAGCAAGCCGATGTCGCTAAGCATCAAGCTCATAATATTGCGGCGGTGATTCCCGTATAGGTTTTATACATGAAGAAAATCTTCATTAATTTTCTTCTCTTGTTGCCAGTGCTTGCTGTAGGTGAGTCACTGGATAACCCACATAAAGTACGTGCTGAAGTAGTGCGTGATAGTGATACTTTTCTTATATCCGCTAGTTACTATAGCCCATTGAGCATCTGTCAGGCTTATCAGTATTTAATTGATTATGAGGCAGCAGCGAAGGTTCCTGGTGTAATCGAGTCAAAGGCAATCAGGCAGCCTAACGGTAAGGTATTGGTTGAGCGATCTGCGGAAGAGCAGATTATGTTTATCAAAATAAAGTTGCATACCTTGATTGAATATACGGAATATCCTTTGGTTGGAACTGAATTTGTACAAATCAAAGGTGATTCTAAGCGGTTCACGGGTAAATGGACGATTAGCCCAGATGCTGAGAGTACGGTTATCAAGTATCACGGCCTCTTGGAGCCAGATTCTCATGTTCCGATGTTTATCTTGCAATACTTTATAAAAAACAGCTTAGAGGATCGTTTTAAGGTGATGGCTAAGTTAGCGGCAGAAAGGAAAGCTCAAGCTGTAATGGCTTGTAAATAGAGGGATTTTGAGGTTTTTAAAGTCACCATTTGATCTAGCTTAAATCTAGTCATTTGCTATCTAAGGCTTGCTGAGTTACAATATCGGTCTTAGTCGGAGTGTGGCGCAGTCTGGTAGCGCACCTGGTTTGGGACCAGGGGGTCCAAGGTTCGAATCCTTGTACTCCGACCACTTTCTCTTCTTATATCCCCTCATAAAAATCAAATCAGTTCATATGTTCTAAACCTGTAGTTAGAGCGGTATTACTGTTTTATTTTTAATACGATTTCTCATAAAACTGTTAAGCTATCGATTAGCGGTCCATGACAACAGTAAACTAGCAGCATAGACCAATAAAAATAAACAAAAAATAGAAAACAGGAGTACTTGTGAAAATATTGTTACCAGTTGATGGGTCAAAATCATCAGTCAATGCAGCTAAGTATGTTGCAAGGCTAGTCAGTGCCTTGCGCTCGAAATGCGCAGTAACCTTGATTAGTGTTCATGATGATGTGAGTCTGCGTCATGTTAGAACGTTTGTTGCAAAAAACGTTGTAGAAGATTACTTAAGAGAGATTAGCGAAAAAGAGCTAAAGTCAACCAGAAAAGTATTAGATGATGCTGGTGTTAAGCATGACATGGTCATTAAACAAGGCCATATCAGTAAAGAAATATTAGCAATTGCCAATAAAGAAAAATTTGATTTAATTGTTATGGGTTCTAAAGGTAGAAGTGGTTTACTTGATTTAGCCTTAGGATCTATTGCTCAGAAAGTTACATCTTCTGCAAAGCAACCAGTATTGCTCGTTAAATAACATAATTAATATCCACTAAAAAGCCACCGATTGGTGGCTTTTTGTTTTCTAGTGACTCATTTAAGGCAGCAAATCAAGCACTGATTCTGCTGGCCGGCATAGTCGTGCACCTTTGTCGCTGATGACGATAGGGCGATTAATCAAGATAGGGTGTTCTAACATGAAATCGATGAGTTCTGCATCCGTCCATTTAGGGTTAGCAAGATCAAGATCTTGGTAGGGGGTGCCACGCTCTCTTAGGAAGTGACGAACAGATTCACCGCTGGCTTGAATAATTTTTAAAAGCTCAGGTTTGCTGGGTGGTGATTCTAGGTAAAGCACAACGTTCGGTTCAAAGCCTGATTCTTTAATAAGAGCAAGAGTGTTTCGAGAGGTGCCACATTTAGGGTTGTGGTAGATCGTAATATTAGCCATAGCTAATAGTTTAGAGGATTAATTTTTTGGAGCAACTTTTGATAGATTCTTGAATCGCTCTAATCCAAGTGGGGTCAGCTCCACATACTTGATTCTAGTATCTGAGACTGTTCTAAGGCTAATTAGCTCTTTGGCTAATAATTTTTTAATGCCGCTGTGAATAGTTGCTGGCGAGGCAATATGTTTAAGAGCCATGAGATCTGAGACACACAGGTTAATGCCTTTTTCTTGCGCATAAATTAACTCATTCAGAATCTTTATCTGAAAAGAATCAAGGCTGTATAAAGCATTAATTTCGGACTCATATTTGAGGTATTTAATATAAGCCTGCAACTTACTGTTCATCTCGATATTTTGCTCCAATTTCGTTAAACAATCTTTTTGTTGTTTTTTTATAACTTTATTTGATTCCATTTTATAAATGGTATAAATTGAACTAACTGTATATATTTAAAAGAAAAATAAAATGAGCGGGAATTATTATCAAAAAGCAGAAACACTTTTGGACATTATTCATGACTTAGCCATTTCGAATGAAAGTGTTGAGACAGAAGGTTTTCCTTTTGCTGAGAAGGGTGGGGAAATACACCTACACCCCTCGTTAGAGGCGCAACTTGAGCAACATGAAAACGATGAGTTACATCAGTGGGCTATAGAAAATATTAAAGGTTTGTTCTGAGTCCATAAAAAAGGTGTTGTCAGTTAACCATAAGGTTAATTATTTTTTATTTGTTACTATCGAATTAATTATTAATTTTATAAAAACATATGACAACCCAATCTACAACAATTAACTTCCAACAATATCCACAGGATCAGTTAATTGAATTAAGTTATGTCAGTCAAGCTACTCATGACATGGGTATGTTGAGTTTGATGAATTTATTAGAAGATGCTGCTCACAAAAATGCTCATAAAAAATTAACGGGCGTATTGTTTTATGACACCGGTATTTTTGGGCAAATTCTTGAGGGGTATCCTGAGCAAGTTGCACATGTGTGGAACTCTATTCTTGCTGATCATCGCCATAAAAATATCCAGGTATTAGAAGTGGGCGCATTAAAGGAGCGACGTTTTTCTAGTTGGGCAATGAAGTTCTATGGTTCAGATGAAATAAGCAAATATGTACCTGAGTTAAAGCTTCATTTAAAGGAGGGGGCTTTAAGCTTGCCCGATGAAATCTTAACCTTGATGAGATCCATCAGTAATCAATCAAGTGAAGGCGTTTTTCAGGCAGGGTGATTGATGTTTTAATGTGGTTAATGAAAGAATACTTGCCAATAAACCAAGCTGTGAATCTAGCTTAGTAATTTAATATGGGCTGAATTGGGTAGAAGGTGTTAGTTTAATTGCTCATCAATGAAATTGTGCATAAAGTAAAAAGCCACCCGAAGGTGGCTTTAAAATAACTCTTAAATATTTAGAACTTGCCTAATACGCCTACTGAATAAATAGTTGCTTTTGAATCTGATTCACCTGCTATTTTCAAGAATCTTGTTGCTTGAGCTCTAACATCAATATTTTTTGCCACATTAAAGTCATAGCCAGCACCAAATAGGTAGCCATTACCATTTACTTTATTTGAAATGCTGGCAGTGCTTGTTCCAGTTAACGTTATTGTGCTCTTGTACTCACTATGTTGTCCGCCAATTTTTAAGAAAGCATTATTCCAGCCAGTAGAAATGTTTGGGCGAGCTAGAACTGAGTAATCATAACCAGATGTTTCAATCTTCACGCTACCTGTGTAGGCGACACTATTTCTAGCAACTCCTGCAATATTCTGAGTAATATCACCAGTTTGGAAGTATCCAAGCTCAACATCAAAATTTTCAGTTACTTTATAGCCGCCAAAAATTCTACCTACACCTATACCTGTATTTTGTGTAACAGCAGCGCTGCCACCAACACCTGAAACCAGGGTGGTTGCTGTTGTATTTGTCTGGTCTGATACCTTGGTGTATCCAGCATCAATACCAGCATAAAAGCCTGGTTTGAATGAGTTGCTTTGAGCAAAGCTAGTTGCCGAAGCTAATAACACTACGCTTAATAAAACTTTTTTCATTTTTTACATCCTTTATATTAAATAGTACTAATATTTATAATATTAGAGCGTATTCCGTGGACTGTCAAACTTGGTTTCTCTCCGTAGATTTGGGTTAACAAATTTAAAGCTGACCGAACTTATGCCAGTCAGATAGAGAGAGCTATAGCAAACCCATCACTAACTGTTTTGTGTAGTGTGGCTACCGCTCTGGATATTTCATTAAATGAATTAATAGGTAAGAACTAAACCACTAAAGATTTTTACTTTAGTGGTTTGATAAAAGTAACTATCTAACAGGGTCGTATTGATTGTTAGGGTGGGGTGGTTACTAAATAATTTCTCACGAGCCTATATCGTTATTTCTCAGAAGGTTAAAGTCCGCCAATCTGATGAGTCTTATAGATACAGAGCCTTAGGCGGGAATGTCGAATTACCATAGCAAGTCGGCTATAATTTCATTCGTTATTTCAAAGACTGCCCATAGCTCAGCTGGATAGAGCACCGCCCTTCTAAGGCGTAGGTCGCACGTTCGAATCGTGCTGGGCAGGCCACTAGCGTCTAAGCGACAAATCCTAAGATTCTTTTACCGTAGCTAATTGTCACAATTGCGTTCAACAAGGTGTTAAGTCTGTTGAGCGTATCAATTACCTTGTCCTACGGTGATTGATCCTGTTAACTATGTTCCAAATGGAACAGTTTCGTGAAGCGTCTAGTTAAAGGACGGTTGATTTTTGTTCTAAATGGAGCAGGGTGGTGGTGAGACGGTTGGTTAAAGAACTTATGCGTATCCAGATTTAATTTAAATATTAGTTTTTTGAAATTAATTAACAACATCTACTTTATATGTGAGCCATTTTTTGATTTTGGTAAACCTTGATGGTTTATTTTTTTTTACGTCTGCAATGAAGAGCAATTTTTGCCCCTAAAAAACTGCCAATTATGGAGCCAAGGGTGGCGATTATGAATACGGCGCCATAGTTATTGAAAATATTAGTAATAGATTGAATATCCATTAGGCTCTAATTCCTTTTTCAATTTTGCTAAGTGCTTCGACAAGTAATTCTTTAGGGATGCCGAAATTTAATCGTGCGTATTGACTATATTCTTTGCCGAACTGACTTCCTGCTGATAATGCAAGACCATGTTCTATTAAGTGGGTATGTACATTGCTCCAACCTAGTTTACTGAAATCTAACCATGCCAAATAGGTTGCTGCTGAATCTTGCCAAATAACTTGATCGTGAGTGGCAAGCCAGTCTCCAATTAAGTTACGATTGCTTCTCAAATATTTAATTAGTTCTGTATGCCAAGGCCAACCTTTTTCTAATGCTGTTGTGGTTGCTACATAAGCCAATGCATTAGGGTGTGAGGCTTGGGATGCTAAATCTTCTTGAAGTTTTTTACGTATAACTGGATTAGTGCAGATACACCACGACAGTCCAATGCCAGGGAAGTTGAATGCCTTATTTAAAGACATTAGTGTGATCGTTCTATTAGATAGTTCAGGGCTTAAGCTAGCGATTGGTGTGTGTTTTACATCCTCATCGAGAACTAGTTGTGCATGAATCTCATCACTGCAAATTAGATAGTCTTTTTCCTCACATAGTTTTCCGATTGCCAAAAGTTCTTCTTTTGTAAATGCGGTACCCCCTGGATTTTGTGGATTACATAGCATCAATAGTTTCGTGTTTGACTGACCAATACTATCTAAATGCTCGAGGTTAAATGTCCATCGATTGTCTTTTAGTTTTAAATGTGTGGAGCTATAAGACCGATTGGCCTGCTTCATACCGAGAAAAAAGTGGTGATATATTGGAGCCGGCAATATGGCGTGATCGTCTGGGCCCATTAAGGATCTTGGGATCATATATAAGCTAGGGACAACTCCAGAACATATAAGTATGTCTTCTGCTTTTACTGCCCACTGGTATTCTTTTCTTAAATAATCTTGAATTTGCTCTACTAACTGCCCTTGAGTGGTGTAGCCAAGAATGCCATGTTCAATGCGTTTGATTAGAGCTTCTTGTATTTCTGGTGCAACTGCAAAATCCATATCTGCAACTGACAACGGTAAAACATCCGCTGATGGATATTGATCCCACCGGCTTGAATTTGTGCCTCGACGTTCAATAATCTTGTCAAACGAATAAGTCATTTAATGCTCAGGCAGGTAGGGCTAAGAGTTCTGGAATATGTACGTCTAACCAATCATCCAGTGTATTTAGAACGTCTTTGAATGAGCTTCCAAATTCAGTTAAAGAATATTCAACTTTAGGGGGGGATGGTCTTAAAATCATGTCTTGCTACAAGGCCATTAATTTCGAGTCGACGAATTGTTTGTGTCAGCATCTTTTGGGAAATACCTTGGATTTCACTCATTAGCTCGCCATTTCTACGGGATCCATTGGCTAAAGCGTGTAATACCAACAATGCCCACTTATCTCCAATAAGCTCAATGAAGCGTCTAGATGGACACTCTTTAAAACACGGGTTTGTTTTGCGATTTACTGTCATAAAAATTCCTATAGGAACCAAAAGGTGCGTACTTTACCTATGTAAAGTATAGCAATACTATAACTGTATTAAGAACTAAATTGAAGTTAAAAATGCAGACAAGATTTCCTCGCACACCTTTTTTGGTTGGTAATGACGTTGATGGCAAAAGAGCGGAAATACTTAATTATTTCCACGCAACTTTTGACCGTTATGAATCATTGTTCGAGGTTTTAGTCTGCGATGAAGCCTATTACAAGCCGCCAATCAATTTACGACATCCTTTGATTTTCTATTTTGGTCATACAGCTACGTTCTTTATTAATAAGTTCATGCTTGCCGGTCTAATAGATAAACGTATTGATCCACGTTTAGAGTCAATGTTCGCTGTTGGTGTTGATGAAATGAGTTGGGATGATTTGGATGATGCTCGTTATGACTGGCCAACAGTTGAGGAGGTGCGTGCTTATAGGAAAAAGGCGCGGGATGTTATTGATGGCGTAATTCGCAATACATCGTTCTCTTTGCCAATCGGGTGGAATGACCCTTTTTGGGCTGTCTTAATGGGGATTGAGCATGAGCGTATCCATTTAGAAACTTCTTCTGTATTGATGAGGCAACATGAGCTTAAGTATGTGAGACCCCATAAAGATTGGGAGCCATGTCGAGAACACGGTCAAGCACCAGTCAATACGCTAGTCAATATTCCCAGTGGCAAAGTAGATCTTGGTCGTTCATTAACTGACCCAATTTATGGTTGGGATAATGAATATGGGCATCACCATGCTGAAGTTCCTGCTTTTCAAACATCTCGTTACTTAGTTACTAATGGTGAATATTTAGATTTTGTAAATGATGGCGGTTATCGCAATGAAAAATATTGGGATGAAGAGGGTGCGGGTTGGAAGAATTTCTCTAAAGCATTACATCCTACATTTTGGGTTAATGGTTCCGATGGCTGGAAGTTACGTCTATTAGCTGAAGAAATTTCGATGCCTTGGGATTGGCCTGTGGAAACGAATTGTTTAGAGGCTAGAGCTTTTTGTAGATGGAAATCTGAAAAGTCTGGTCAGGCTATACGTTTACCAACTGAAGATGAATGGAACCGTATATATGACCATGTTCAGTTAACTGATGTTCCGCATGATTCTGTTGCTAATGGTAACCTTCACCTTGATTATTGGGCATCAAGTTGTTCAGTAAACCGCTTTAGTCATGGTGAGTTAAATGATGTGGTGGGTAATGTATGGCAGTGGTGTGAAACACCAACATATCCATTCGATGGATTTGATGTTCATCCAATTTATGATGATTTTACAAGCCCAACATTTGATGACCGACATAACATCATCAAAGGGGGTAGTTGGATTGCAGCAGGTAATGAATCCCGCCATGTTTCTAGATATGCATTTCGCCGTCACTTTTTCCAACACGCAGGTTTCCGATACGTTATGACAGATACTCCAGTAACTAATCCAATTTCTTCTTATGAAACTGATGCAATGGTTTCTATGTATGATGAATTTCATTATGGCGATGAAGCGTTAGGAGTTCCTAACTTCATGAAAGCTTTGTCGGACTTATCAATTGATGCTCATCGTCGTCATGGCAATGGATCTCAGGCGCGAGCTTTGGATTTAGGATGTGCTACCGGCCGTGCCACTTTTGAGCTTGCTCAAGTTTTTGACAAGGTCATTGGTATTGATTTCTCTGCCCGATTTATACAAGTTGGTCTTCGTATGGCCGAGACTGGCTCTATTAGATACACCATACCTGAAGAAGGTGATTTAGTTAGCTATCATGAGCGCCGCCTAGATAGCTTAGGGTTGAGTGGCACAGCTAAAAAAGTAGAGTTCTGGCAGGGTGATGCTTGTAACCTCAAGGATATCTTTACTAACTTTGATCTTATTCTGGCAGCTAATTTAATTGATCGTCTTTATTCGCCTAGACGTTTCTTGGATGTTGTAGCGAGTCGACTAAATCCTGGTGGACTATTGGTTTTGGCCTCGCCTTATACGTGGTTAGAGGAGTACACAAAAAAATCAGAATGGATTGGTGGTTTCAAGAAAGATGGTGAATCCTATACGACCCTTGACGGTTTGAAAGATATTCTTGGGGGAAGTTTTGAATTAGTGGAAGGGCCTAGGGCTGTTCCATTTACTATTCGTGAAACTTGCCGTAAACACCAACATACCCTCAGTGAACTAACGGTATGGAAGTTAAGGAAATGATGGATGCTCTTTCTCATCAAGATCTTTTATCGCTAATCTTGGTAACGTTTGCAGGTCTTTATGCAGGTACTCAGAATGTATTAGCGGGTGGTGGATCATTTATTACTTTGCCAACACTTATGTTGGTAGGTCTTAATCCTTTATCTGCGAACATAACTTCTACAGTAGGTTTGTTTCCTAACCAAGTCACATCTTCATTTGCGGGTAGAAAACTTGCGGGAGATGTGCGTGATCTCTCTTTAAAGAGTCTATTTTTTATAAGTATTGGTGGTGGGATTGTTGGGGCAATTCTTTTGCTCAATACGCCGGTTAGTATTTTTACAAAACTTGTTCCTTGGCTAGTTCTTTTTGCAACGGCAGTTTTTGCATGGGGTAGCTTTATACGGAAATCAAATCAAGTACCCAAATCCTATCCAGTCTATTTAACTAAATTGATTCACCTTGTCTTAGGTATTTATGGGGGATATTTCGGAGGTGGTATTGGCTTTCTTTTGTTGGCTGTTCTAACAGTTGCTGGGCAACAGGTTCGGATGGCTGCAGCTACGAAAAATATGCTTGTGATGGCCATGAATGCCTCTGCAGTTGCAATCTTTGCCTTTTCTGATCAAGTTAATTGGACTGTTGGTGTTGCATTAATGATTGGAGCAGTTGGCGGTGGGTTTCTAGGTAATTGGTTAATGCATCGTCTCCCAGAAAAGATTCTTCGATTATTTATTGTGGTTGTGGGCGTTGTTCTTACGGTATGGCTATTTGTACGAACATAATTAATGCTAAGGATTCTATGAAGACTCAAGAATTAAAGAAGATAGATAAAGCCGTATTAAGAGATCGTGCTGTTGGTGCATTGATGGGTGCATTTATTGGTGATGCATTAGGCGTTGGGCCCCATTGGTATTACGATCTTGATAAGTTAAAAGAAGATTATGGTTCTTGGATTGATACCTATACAAAGCCTAAAGCAGGCCGTTACCATGAAAATCTTGAGGCAGGGCAAGCCTCTCAATCGGGCATTCTTCTTGAAATGTTATTGAAGTCGCTTGTTGATTGTCGACGCTATGATGAATCAGATTTTTGTAACCGACTAGATAAAGAATTGTTTCCTCTACTTGATGGTACGCCAATGAATGGCCCTGGTGGTTATACAAGCCAATCAATTCGAGATGCTTGGCGAAAGCGTGTCAAAGAAGGTTTAACTTGGGGAAGTATTGCAGGTAACGCAGATAATACAGAAGCCGTTGAACGTGTAATTGCTTTAGCCGTCCGCTTTGCTTTGAACCCATCAGAGTTAGCTCGGACAGCCACTGCTAATGCATCTTTAACTCAAAACGATGGCACAGTTCTGGCTATGACAGTTGCTTATGCTTCAGTCTTGGGTATGTTGGTAGAAGGGCATCAATTGGATGTTGATCTATCTGATAAGTTGCTAGCAAGAGTGAAGGAAGGGGTGTTGCCTTTCCATACAATAACTAAAGGTAAGTTAGAGGCGCCTGATCGCAATCACCAAGAAGTTAAGGTTGAGGGCGTGTTCCCATCCCCTGATGCATTAATGACGCCTTCTGGTATTGCCCGTGCGGCACGGGACCAAGCCATTCAAATTGAACCTGCGTCAAAAGTGGCTTTGTTATATGGCTTGCCTTGTGCAGTTTTTCATCAATTACCTGCAGCTTATTACTTAGCGGCTCGTTTCTCAGATGACTTTGAGTCAGCGGTTTTACATGCGATTAATGGTGGCGGGCAAAACATGGCACGTGCAATGCTAACTGGTGCTCTTAGCGGTGCAATGGTTGGGCTTTCAGGTATTCCCAAGCGTTTTATTGATGGATTGGATAAGTCGGATGCTTTATTAGCCCTTGCTAATAAATTAGTTGATGAAATGTAATTAAGACAATATTTTTCTTTTAAAGGTAATTTATGATGCATATAAAATTAACACTTAAACCTCTAGCACTTTCTATGCTATTCGCATCCTCTTTAGCAATGGCTCAATCTAAAGATCAAGATTCTTATTTTTTGCTGGGTGAGACTGCGGTAGGGAAGACTGTCAAGGAAGCTACGGGTGCAACTATTTTCGGTTTAGCTCAAGTAGGTTATTCAAGAAACGATGTCACAACATCATCAGATAAAAATAAATCAAGATCTAATACGATTGCAGGCCCATCAGATGAGGGTGCTCAATTCAACGGCATGATTCTTGGAATTGAAAAATTACCTGAAGCCAACTTCCTTCCTCGAATTACACCGTTGCCAGGACCCATGTCTGAGAAATACTCTTGGGGCTTCCGTGCTGATTTGCACTATGGTCGTGATGGATTGATGTCTGCAGCAAATGGCATTGAAAATACTTGGCAACGAAATCAAGGTGCTGCTGGTATTCCGCCGAATGCTAATCACATGAATTATTTCTCTGTTCCCATGATTTATGCACAAGCTTATGCCCCAATTGGCTTAGGTACAGCGGTAACAGTGGGCAGATATGGTGTAAATTTAGGCTATGAGATTCCTCCATCATGGAGGCAGGCTCCTAATTTCTTCTATTCCAGAACTTACGCGCTTGTTTCGCAAATTGACCAAATTATTGGCGCTCAAATTTCCACAAACTTAATGCGTAATCAATATGGCATGATTCTGGGTGAGTTTGGTTTTGGTAAAGGTTACCAAGTTGGCCGAGACAACAATAACAACAGTAACGTTTATGGCGTGATTCGTTGGAGAAGCAACGACATGTCTCAATTCGTTAGCTATAGCGTGATAGCAGGCGACGAACAAACAGACACGACCAAAGCCAATCCAATGACTTGGTACCCTAATCATCCAATCGTCGCTTCTACCGGTCAAAATAGACAGCATCATTCATTAGTAGCAGGCTTTATGGCAACTAATCAATTGAAGCTAGCTGGAGAGCTTCTATACGGTAAGCAGGAAGGCTCTGGGGATGCTTGCTATATAGTTAATCCATCTTTATGTACACCTTTCTCTGGTGCGACATATAAGGGATTAAATGCTCATGCGACCTATAAAGCCACTGAAACTCTAAGATATGGCCTCCGTTATGAAATCTTTAAGGATCCTCAAGGATTTGCTTTAACTCCATTAGGAACACCTGGGGCAACAGTTCAAGCGATTACTTTTGGCGCCAATATTGATTTAAATAAAAATATGGTTCTTAGACCTGAAATCAGACATGATTGGGCTAGAACTACAAATGGTGCCGATAGGTTCTTCGGTAATGTGCCTCATGCTGGTCCATCAACCGCAACTGATAATAAGCAAACAACTATTTCCGCAGATCTATTGTTCTACTTCTAAGAATCAAGAGCCACTCTTCGGAGTGGCTTTTTTTCTTATTTGTCGGGAATCCCGACATCTGCCATGTGTTCCATTTGGAACAAATCTAATTTCCACGAGAACTCACTTATTGCCTGTCGATGCCATATAACGATTGCTCAACGCCACTAGATGCCAGTAATCAAACTGCCTATTGAGCAGGTGTTTTTAGCAGCTGCATCATATTAAGAATACTGTTAGAAATCATCGAAATTATGAGCTTCTAAGGCGTAGGTCGCACGTTCGAATCGTGCTGGGCAGGCCAAGCTTGTCTGGCGCAAGATAAATCCCCAAAAATTCTTTTACTGTAGCTAATTGTCACAATTGCGTTCAACAAGGTGTTAAGTCTGTTGAACGTATCAATTACCTTGTCCTACGGTGTAACGATGTTCCAAATGGAATAGTTTTGTGAAGCGTCTAGTTAAAGGGCGGTTGGTTTTTGTGCTGCCTTGTTAATTTGAAGATTCAGCTTTGTTAAGTATTTTTTTGAATTAGGGTGGAGTATTGATCGCAAAAACGGCTTAGCTCTACCGGTGTATTGAGATTCAACTTATTTTTTAGACTGGTTCGATGCATCTTAATCGATTAGGTGGTAAAGGCACCTTTCAAATAGTTTTTCTTAGCAGTCCTTCAAGCCACCCTTTAGGGTGGCTTTCTTTCATAAACTCAATTTATATAACTACAGCTAATTAAGTCGTCATTTCAATTGCCTAGTTAGTAACTTTTGTAAGGTAAAAATTTACCAGACAAGACAACATTAACTCGATCTCCTTTAGGATCAGGTTGTCTAACAATATCCATTGAAAAATCAATGGCGCTCATGATGCCGTCCCCAAATTCTTCATGAATCAATTCTTTGATGGTTGTCCCGTAAACACTGACAATCTCATACCAGCGATAGATCAGTGGGTCAGTTGGAACAGCAGAAGGTAGGGACCCTTTATAAGGAACAACCTGAAGCCAAGCAACTGCCTCATCGCTCAAACCAAATATTTTTCCAACAGTTTCAGCTTGCTTTTTATCAAGAGTCATTTGTCCTAAACAGGCAGCAGTCACCCATTCTTTTGATAATCCAACTTGCTGTGCAACATCAGACCACTTGATCCCTTTGATAACTTTACTTGAGAGAATCATTTTTGTTACTTCTGTACGATCACTAATCATTGTTTTCTCCTGGTTTATTTAAATTAAGCTACTACTTGTAAGTCTGGATTTGTTTTTTGTAAGCCGGGTGAGACAACTATTGGGTGTGAGTCTTGAGCTATCGTCTCTCGTTCAATCTTGGATCTTCTAACTAAGAAATCAATCAAGTGATTTCTTATGCTGTAGTACTGAGGATCATGATGCAAGGTTTCTCTAGTTCTATCGCGGGGCATTGTGTTTTTAACAATTTCAGCAATTCTGGCTCTAGGTCCATTACTCATTAATAAGATCTTGTCTGATAACAAGATGGCTTCATCTACGTCATGAGTGATCATGAAAACAGTTTGCTTTGTGGATTGACATATTTTTAATAGCTCATCTTGAATAACGCCACGAGTGAGGGCATCAAGAGCTCCAAAAGGCTCATCGAGTAAAAGCATTTTCGGTTCTATAGAGAACGCTCGAGCAATGCCTACTCGTTGTTTCATGCCGCCTGATAGTTCAGATGGTTTTTTATGAGCAGCCTGTCGTAAACCCACCATCTCTATGAAACGATAGGCATGTTCTTCAATTTGATCTTTTTTCCAAGTGGGATATTTGGATTTAACGGCAAAAGTAATATTTTGCAAAACTGTCAACCAAGGCATCAGGGCGTGCCCCTGAAAAACAACACCACGATCTAAGCTTGGCCCGCTAATTTCTCGGTTTGCCATGATGACATGGCCAGAGCTTGCCTCCTCAAGTCCAGCTAATACATTCAAAATAGTTGTTTTACCGCATCCTGAGTGCCCAATGATGCATACGAACTCACCTGAGTTAATTGAAAAATTAATATTTTCAAAAACGGGTGGTTGATCGCTTTTATATTGCTTACTTAAGCCTTCTATTTTTACAAATTCATTTCCATTAGTCAGCATAAGTCACCTTTTTTTGTAATTGTGCAAAGATGGTGTCAAGTAGCATGCCAACAATCCCAATCATAAGGACTGCAAAAATCACGCTAGGAAGCGATAAGTTATTCCATTCATTCCAGACAAAATATCCAATGCCTGTGCCGCCAACAAGCATTTCTGCGGCAACAATCACCAGCCAAGCAATTCCCATAGAAATGCGCATGCCAGTCAAAATTGTTGGCAAGGCTGCTGGGAAAATGACAATAAATGCTTTTCTAAAGGGGCCAACTTCTAGGGTTTTAGCAACGTTTAACCATTCTTTGCGAACACCGGCTACCCCAAATGCTGTATTAATCAGCATAGGCCAAATGGAGCATATGAAAATCACAAAGATACCTGAGATGTTTGAGTCCTTGATTGTGTAAAGAGCCAGGGGCATCCAAGCTAATGGTGAGATAGGTTTCAAGATTTGTATAAAAGGGTTGAGGGCTTGGTAGATCAAGGGGGACATACCAATAACAAACCCCAATGGAATAGCGATGAGTAAGGCAATCAAATATCCCAATGCCACACGCCAAAGAGAGTGGCCGAGTTGAATGCCAATTCCTTTGTCATTCGGCCCTCGGTCATAAAATGGCTCACTTAATTGCTTGATGCTAGTTGTTAGAAATATCTCAGGACTTGGAAACCCATTTGATTTTTCTACCGAACTTTTTCCCATGAGTGCAGCATATTCATCTTGCACAACATTTTTTGTTGATGCATTGCTAGATACCGTGCTGACTTGCCATAAGGCTAAAATTACAGCCAATAGCACGATGGATATTGCGGCAGCCTTCAGTCTAAAAATCCAATAACTCATTTTGATATCCACTAGTTTGATTTTTTAATGGCAAAAGAATCTGCATAAGCGGCAGCTTTTGAAGGGTCAAACTCTCTTCCCATGACCTTGAATTTTTTATAACCTTGGGCAGCCTCAGGGGGAATAGGCATGCCCATTTTTGCCATATGATTTCTGGCATCCGTTAGTAAAAATACTTTTTCTGCAATTTCTTTGTAGTTAACATCTCCTTTGATGTATCCCCAGCGCTTCATCTGAGTTAGCATCCAGGTCGCCATTGAGTACCATGGAACTGGATCGTAATTAGCTCGATCCCCAACTGTTCGAACATTGCCTAAACCATCTGCAAATTTTCCAGTTAACACTTGATTGAGAACGGTTTCTGGTTGATTTAAGTAATTTTGCGGCGAGATAATTTTTGCTACTAATGCTCTATCTTTAGGGTCTCTAGCCATGGCAGCTCCCTGTAAGACGGCTCTATATAACGCTGCGAATGTATTTGGATTTTGTCTAATAAATTCATCTGAAACACCAAAGGCGCAACATGGATGCCCATCCCAAATTTCTTTAGAAAGAATATGAATAAAACCAACTTCATCAAATACGGCGCGTTGATTGAATGGATCTGGTCCTAAAAACCCATCAATATTCCCAGCTCGTAAGTTGGCAACCATTTCAGGGGGTGGGGTCACACGTATTTGTACGTCGCGATCTGGATCTAAACCATGCTCCGCTAAGTAGTAGCGTAATAAAAAATTGTGCATAGAGTATTCAAACGGAACCGCAAATTTAAACCCTTTCCATTGCCTTGGATCTCTTTTATCTTTGTGTTTTACGTGGAGAGTAATAGCTTGTCCATTTGTATTTTGTATCGTGGCTACTCGCATTTGGGTTGGTTGTGAGCCTATTCCCATCGACATAGCTAAGGGCATGGGTGCTAAAAAATGAGAGGCATCATGCTCCTTATTGATCATCTTGTCTCTAATTAAAGCCCAACCTGCAGTTTTGTTTAGTTGAACATTGAGGCCTTGTTTCCTATAAAAACCCAATGGGTCAGCCATAATCAATGGGGCAGCACATGTAATTGCAATAAATCCTATTTTCAGATCTTTCTTTTCAAGTGATTTTGTAGGCTCTTGAGCCATGGCTTGAAGTGACGTGATGGGTAGAACACTTGAGATAGCAGATAGAGCGGTCCCTGCACCTACAGCTTTTAAGAAGTTTCTTCTCACAGAGTCTTCTGGGAATAGTGCTTTCATTAATGTAGCTTCGACAAAGCTATTGCTTAACTGTTCCGCACTCACAGCTTCGTTATGTTCAGATTCGTTGTGATGTTTACCGCAAGAGCACCCACTAAATAATGGTGTTTCTGCATCAAATGGTTTGTAGGGTTTAAAGCGATCTGTCATATATCCTCCTGAGTAAGTTACAGTAAGGACTAGCAAGTAGTGTGCCAGATGCACTAAATTGTTTGTTCTTGGATTTTTATTGTGCCTAAATGACTATTCTTGATGGGGAAAGGCACACTTTTGTAGCATTAATTGTATGTTCCGCCCGAATTTGGTGCGAGCTGCTCATTGGAAGCTGTTTATATTTTCTTTCTTAATGCTCCGGGTGAATACCCAAATTTTCTTTTGAAGGCCGCGCTGAAGTGGTTGACGTGGGCATAGCCTAATCGTTCCGCTAATTGCTTAAGTGCAATATCGGAATTAGCAATTGCCGCATGAGCAGCCTTCAGCCTGTGGTTGAGCACAAAATTAAAAATTGACTCGCCATATTCATTCTCAAATTCATCATTTAAAACCCTAGCGGATTTTCCAAATTGAAGTGCTAAAGAATTAATGGTTGGTAACTTACCTTCTAGTTCCAGTAAATACTGATGGACTTCTTTTACTTTCTTATTTTTGGGAGAGATGATTTTCTTATTCTCACAAATGAACTTAGTTAGCTCTGAGATGTAATCCAAAATTCTGGCTTGAGCCACAACCTTTTTTAGGTTAGGAGAGTATTGGGGCTTTAGACAGTTTTGCAGTGAGTGATTGACATAATTAGGCATAGGTTTAACAATCACTTTTGGCAGCGGATGTAATCCAAGATTGTGAAGCAGTTGATCAGTCAAAGATTGACCAATTAAAGATGTTAGTGAAGTTGCTCCAATCATGGTTGAAATCATTTCAATTTCATGGGATGTATCAATAATAGGCGTCACAGATACATCATGGCTGAATCTAAATAAATCAACACCATCTCCGTAGATTAAGTCATTCTGGGCTAATTGGTCTTTGTGGATGACTCGACCTTTTACAAGAGACTGAATCATGAGTGTTGGTTCAGTAAAGGTTGCAGAAACCTTTGCTAAGGGTATGAGTTGCCCACTGACTTCTTTGGGGAATTGATATTCAGATCGGTATAAGGCAATACCATTGGTGAGGAACCAGCCTTCGTAACCACCTTGACCAATCTCACTGGGCATAGGTGTTTTGGTCCAAGGAATATCTTGAGACTCTAGTAAGGCAGCTGTTGATGAAGCGTCCTCTAATAGCCAATCAAAGCTAACAAAATGCTGATTTTTATGCATGCCCAAATTTTTACATACAAGACACATTAAAAAACATTACTTTCAATATCTCATATAAATGAAACGCTAATTCATGTAAATGACGCACCACAATAAAGTCATAAATCATTAGAGTTAACCCTAATTTTTATAAGGGCTAAAAGTGAAATCAAGACTATTAATATTCTCATTAATTGCTTTACTTCATTTCTCGGGAAGTATTTTTGCAATTGATACAACTATTTCTACAAATACAACAAGCACATATAACTTAAGTGATAGTGAAAATTTAATTGTTAATGCAAATATTGATGCCTCATCATACGGTATCAATGCTCAATTAGTAAATGCGGGGATTGTTACGATTAATCCTGCTAAAAGTGTTTCTGCTGTTTATGCGGGTGTTAGGTTGACATACGGCAATATTGGTTCGTTAACTAATAACGGGGCAATTGGAAATGGTAACTATTTATCAGGTTATGGTAGCGGTATTTGGTTGTATGGCGCTAGTTCAACACTTTCATCTACTATGCAGACATTGATCAATACTGGCACTATTCAAGTCAACGGTGGGCAGGGTAGCAGTGTTAGTGCTGCAGCAATTCTGCTAGATAATTACACAACTTTGAATAATATTGAGAATAGAAGTGGCGGGTCTATTGACGGCACCGGTGGTCGAGCTGCAATTTTACTTTCTGGAGCAAATTCAGCTATTGGCACCATTACAAATATGGGGTTAATTCAGAACGGAATTAATCACGCAATCTACAATCAAAATGGTACGATTGGAGTAATCAATAACCTGCAAGGTTCAGGTACGCCTTTAACGTATGAAGGTCTTTTGCCAACTAATTACAACATTATTATTAATGGCTCATCTCAATTTGGTAGGTTAGCTGGATATTCAGTAACTGGTCGAACTACATTTGGTATTTATTCTGGATCTACTCTTGCAGTAGGCACATACCCCTCAGTTGTTACTGGCTTAACATCGAGTAATTTGCTAAGTACAAGCGGGACATTAAATGGATTTAATTGGAATCTGGTTAATAGTGGCTCTGCATCTATTTGGGATTTAGTTCTAACTCTTGCTGGCCCATCAGCAGCGGATACTCAATCATCTCTTGAGATCTCAGCTAATGCTTTGAAAGGCATTTACGCATTACAAACATCATCTCTGACAGCCGGTTTAACGTATGACTGCTCTATCTTTGATAAGAATGGTATTTGCGTTAGTGCTGGTGGTCGTTATAACCGTGTCAACACAGGCGAAACAAAAGCAGCCAATGGTTTATTGATGGGTGCTTATAAAGTAAATCCTAATATTCGTGTGGGTGCTTGGGTCGACCAAAACTTATCGGTTAATACAGGTACAGGGGTTAACTTAAGTAACAGCAAGCCAATGTTTGGTCTATTTGGTGTTTGGAATGCTCATCCATCAGGTCATGGTTTTGAAGCAAGAGTATCTGCTGGTTATGGTGATAAAGACTTAACAGTCACTCGTGAGGCTGTTGGTTCTAGTGGTGAAGCTGGTACAGGTACCGCTCGTTTAAATGCTCAAGGTGTATCTGTTGTTTTTAGTTATAACGCACCGGTGATGGTTCATTGGGTTGCTAGCCCATATTTAGGAGCTCGTTACACAAAAGTAAGGGCAGGTGGCTACACAGAGTCTGATGCTGTCACCACGCCATTAACTTTTGGTGAATTAAAGCAAGAAGCTGCAACGGCTTTAGTGGGTATGAATGTGTCAGGTCGTGTTATGTCTAATTTGGGAGTATTTGCTGGATTAGGCGCTGAGCTAGATACGACTACTCGTGGCAACAATTATTCGGCAACAGGCGTTACTGGTTTAACAGATATTGCTTTTAATCCCAACATTAAGAGACTACGTGGCTCAGCTAATGCTGGCTTTTATTTAGAGGTTGATAAAACACAAAGAATTAGTCTAAATGCCATCTATAGAGAAGAAGCGTTTGCTTCTATGAACACCATCTCTAGCATGTTGACTTACACAGCTGGTTTCTGATTTAGTTAATTTTGAATAACAAAGCCACCTTCGGGTGGCTTTGTTATTGGTGAACTATTATTCAAAACCAACATACTTGGGCACTGATCGACTATCTAAAACAAAACCTCCTGCGTGGGGAGGGAGACCTAATGTATTTAATACATCCGATGATGGGTTTTGTATATGCGCATAATCACGGCTTCTACTAAATACACCAAACCGCCAGTTATAAATTTCTCTTAATTTCTCGTTATAAAGAAAGTGGTGGCCGTTATCGTCATAAAAGTCATCAAATCTAGCTCGCCCCATATAAATAGAGTTGGACCCTTCATATCCAGAGATGTCAGCACTTTTCGTATCCGTATTCTTGAAGTACACCCAATCTCCAGGAATAAAATTGAGAGGAGCAACACCTGTTTTAACGGTTAATAATTTACCTTGTTGGTTTAAGTTTTGAGCTTGATTATTTTGAAGAGCATGCCACATGGCATCGGGTTCAATATTAACCAGCACCTCTCCATCACTTCTTAGAATGCTCTTAACGGTATTGGCTTTTTCAGGATCTTTTTTAATCCGTTGGTAGTAGTCAAGAATGCCTTGGATAATCACAATTTTGGTGGCTGTGTAGCAGCCAACGGAGCAGCTATCTTGATTGATAAAAAAATCAGTCATAGCTTCTAACAGAGGTTTCCCTGGTTTCAACGTGCCATTTTTCCAGTAGGTTTCGTTCCATTTGGCAGGGCTGCCATCAGGAAATGTCCAGTGCAAATGTTCTGCCCAAGCCACAATCATTTGGCGCACATGAATATGATCTTCAAAGGCTTCAAAATTGCACGATTTTCCCGAGAAAGTCGTGTGTCGGCCTCGTTGCATGAGAGCTAAAACAATTTCTTTTTTTGATACGGTCGTAGCGGATTCTTGCCCGCTCGCAGTGGGCAAGTTAATCACCTCATCTTCAATTTGATAATCTGGATTCCAGCGGATATACAGCGTGCTATGGTCTGGATTCTTTAGAGTTAACTGCAGTGTATGGTTCTTTATTTGTTTATTAAATAAAGTGGGTTGAATATGTAATGTTTTGAAATATCGATCTAATTGATGTTCAATACTTTTGATATGCGAGGAGTCGCATTCAAATACTAATCCTTCAGCTCTAGCAATTTGGCAGAGACATAAAATCAGAAGGGTTAGAAGAGCTTTGATAGGCATGACTGTTTCGCAGTGTAGACTGAGTTCACTCTATTTCAATCTAAAAAATAGTTATATGGGCCATGGCATCGCTATGCCTATTAGTGAAATCCCCAATCTATACCTTTTAATGCTATTTGATCTTGGTCAAAACAACTTTTGAATTTCAGAATTAATCTGTACCCACTTATTAATTAAATACTATTGGGGGAAATAAGATGGGAATGACTGGTGTATTACGTCCTGGGCATGCGCAAATCCGCGTACTTGATTTAGAAGAAGCTTGTCATTTTTATGGCAAGGTGTTGGGATTGATTGAAACGGGTCGTGATAAGCAGGGTCGTGTCTATTACAAGGCTTGGGATGAGCGTGACCATAACAGCATTATTCTTCGTCAAGCTGATAAAGCGGGCATTGATTTCTTCTCTTTTAAGGTGCTGAATAAACAAACGCTTGACCAGTTGGAAGCAGATTTAAATGCTTATGGTGTTCCTACCGAAAGAATTCCTGCTGGGGAATTATTGGAGACTGGAGAGCGTGTACGCTTTCAGATCCCAAGTGGTCATTTAATTGAACTATTTGCCGAAAAGAAAATGGTTGGTAATGGCTTGGCTGCGGTTAATCCAGCACCTTGGTCTGATGATGCGGAACGTGGCATCGCACCGCTACGTTTCGACCATGGTTTGTTGTATGGCCCTGATGTGAACAAAGTAATGGATATCTTTGTTAATGTACTCGGCTTTATATTGACTGAATTTGTTACATTGCCTGATTCAGACGTGAAGGGTGCTTTATGGTTATCCTGCTCCATCAAGGCTCATGACATCGCGTTTGTCGAACATCCAGAACCAGGTAAATTACATCATCTTTCTTTCATGTTGGAGAGTTGGGAAAAGGTTTTAAGAGCAGGTGACATCATTGGTATGAATGAGGTGCCTGTTGATATTGGACCTACTCGTCACGGTATTACTCGCGGTACCACAATTTATGCATGGGATCCGTCAGGTAATCGTTTTGAAACATTCTGCGGTGGTACACAAAACTATCCTGATTGGGATCCTGTTGCTTGGAATTGGGAAGGATTGGCTAAGGGTGGTTTAGATTATCCACAGCAAAAATTACATGAGACCTTCCTAACAGTTGTTTCTTAAGAAAAACTCGATGTATTAATTCCCCTTCGTGTATGTCTCATATGCGATTTCACAGCCACTCTTAGGAGTGGCTTTTTTATTGAGCATTTCCTCAATCCATTTCTGCAGACTTTTACAATCAGGTCTAAGATACAGTTGGCTATATTGATATAAAAATGAGGGAGTCATGGTGGATGTGAAATCGGTCATTTTGATTGGTGGAACTGGATTTGTGGGGCGTAAGATTGCCAATCTTTTGGTGAATCGAGGTTATTCGGTAACTATTCCAACGAGATCGTTAAGTTATGCTCGACCCCTCTTGGTATTGCCGCTGGTTAAAGCTGTTGAGTTAAACATTCATGATCCTAGGCAGTTGGAACATCTCGTCACTTCTGAGAAAAATTGTGTTGCAGTCATCAATCTTGTGGGAATTTTGCATGATGCACCAGGCATTCCTTATGGAAACAATTTTGCCAAGAATCATGTGGAGCTTACAAAAAACATCATTCATGCGATGTCTGTAAGTAAGGTTAAAAGGTTATTGCACATGAGTGCATTAGGGGCTGATTCAAAAGGACCTTCCATGTATCAGCGTAGTAAAGGCGATGCTGAAAACTTGGTCAAGCAGAGCGATTTGAATTGGACTATCTTCAGGCCATCAGTTATCTTTGGTAAAGACGATAACCTTATTAACCTATTCAAGACATTAATCAAGTTAGCTCCGGTGATGCCCTTGGCTGGGTATCACGCTAAGTTTCAGCCAGTGTCTGTTCACAATGTGGCTGAAGTCTTTGTTAAGGCGCTTGAATTACCTAAAACGATTCGCCAGTCGTACGATCTGGGAGGGCCTCAAGTCTATAGTCTGGCTGATTTGGTGAGATTTTCTGGAAAAATGATTGGGAAGAAGCCTCTATTAATTCCATTGCCACATATGTTGGGATATCTACAGGCTTTTCTCATTGAGAAAATGCCCGGCCCCACTTTAATGTCTCGAGACAATGTGGCATCTATGCTGGTTGACAATGTTCTAACCGGTTCTGGAAATGTAATTGAAGATGTCTTTGGCCTAAAGGCAGAACCTTTAGAGAGTTTGTTGTGCTGACATCTTGTGCGTGTTTTTATTAGATGTAACTAGGCTTTGATTGTTGATTGCTGCCAGAATCAAAGCCCAGTTACGTTTTAAATGCACTAAGCAGGTTATTTCACAGAAGAGCGAATGAGGTAGTCAAAAGCTCCCAAAGAAGCTTTGGCACCTTCGCCCATGGCAATAATAATTTGCTTGTAGGGTACTGTTGTGCAATCACCTGCAGCAAACACGCCAGGCATAGAGGTTTCACCTTTCGCATCGACAATAATTTCGCCTCTAGGGCTTAAGTCGATCGTACCTTTTAACCAATCAGTATTAGGTAGCAAGCCAATTTGCACAAAGATACCTTCAAGTTCTAAGGTGTGTTCTTGGTTATTGGTGCGGTCTTGATAACGTAAACCTGTGACACGTTGACCATCTCCTATGACTTCTTTAGTTAATGCGCTCTTAATAATTGTCACGTTATTTAAGCTATTTAACTTAGTCTGTAATACCGCATCAGCACGTAACTGAGAGTCGAATTCAATTAAAGTGACATGGCTAACAACACCAGCTAAGTCAATGGCTGCTTCAACACCAGAGTTCCCGCCACCAATGACGGCGACGCGTTTGCCTTTGAAGAGTGGGCCATCGCAGTGAGGGCAGTAAGCAACGCCTTTGCCGCGATACTGCGTTTCGCCAGGCACATTCATTTCTCTCCAGCGTGCACCAGTGCTAATAATGACAGATTTGCTCTTTAAGGTGGCGCCATTTTCTAATTCAACGACAAGACCTGATTCATCTGAACGCAAGGCTTTCGCACGTTGTAAATTCATGATATCTACATCATAAGACTTTACATGTTCTTCAAGGGCCATGGCTAATTTAGGGCCTTGGGTTTCTTTAACAGAGATGAAGTTTTCAATGGCCATCGTATCCATCACTTGACCCCCGAATCGCTCGGCAACAACGCCAGTAGCAATCCCTTTGCGAGCCGCATAAATAGCTGCTGCAGAGCCGGCAGGTCCGCCACCAACAACCAATACATCAAATGCATTTTTGGCATTTAATTTGGCAGCATCTTTTTCGCTAGATTTGGTATCTAGCTTTGCAACAATTTCTTCAACAGTCATGCGGCCTTGGCCAAATACAGTGCCATTCATGATGACGGTTGGTACAGCCATGACTTGATATTGGTTCACTAAGTCTTGGAAAAGGGCTCCATCAATCATCTCGTGTTCGATATTAGGATTTAATACCGCCATTAAATTAAGCGCCTGTACGACATCAGGGCAGTTATGGCATGACAAAGAGATGAAAGTTTGAAAACTTAATTTTCCTGGTAAATCTTTGATGCTATCGATGATGGCTTGCTCAACTTTAGGTGGATAACCACCACTTTGAAGAATAGCTAAAATAAAAGAGGTCATTTCATGACCCATAGGTAGGCCAGCAAAGTTAATTCTTGCTTTGTCTCCTGCGGCACCTACGCTAAAACTAGGACGATTGATGGCTTGGCCATCCGTTGATACGGTAATCTTATTAGATTGCTCAGCAACTTCTTGTAACAAGGTGAGTAATTCAGATGACTTCTCACTGTCATCTAAAGAGGCTACTAAAGCAACTGGTTTTTCAATTTTCTCAAAATAGGATTTGAGCTGATTTTTGATATTAGCGTCTAACATGTGTGTTTCCTCGTATATTTTTATAAAGCCTATTGGAGAAACCGAATAGATTCTCCAATAGGCTCTCAGTTGAGAGCCTACTTATTACTTCAATTTAGATCTTGCCAACTAAATCTAAGCTTGGTGTTAATGTTGCTGCGCCTTCTTTCCACTTGGCTGGACAAACTTGACCAGGATTAGCAGCTGTGTATTGAGCAGCTTTTAGCTTGCGAAGAGTCTCTGAAACGTCGCGAGCGATTTCGTTAGAGTGAATCTCAGCAGTTTTGATCATGCCTTCTGGATTGATCACAAATGTGCCGCGCAAGGCCAAGCCTTCTTCTTCAATGTGCACACCAAAATTTCTTGTTAATGTGTGAGTTGGATCACCAACCAATGGGAATTTAGCTTTGCCAACTGCTGGTGAAGTTTCGTGCCAAACTTTGTGTGAGAAATGTGTATCAGTTGTCACGATATAAACTTCAGCGCCCATCTTTTGGAATTCAGCATAGTTATCAGCTGCATCTTCAATTTCTGTAGGGCAGTTGAATGTGAAAGCTGCTGGCATAAAAATCAGCACAGACCATTTACCTTTTAGGCTCTCGTCACTAACAGTGATGAACTTGCCGTTATGGAAGGCTTGGGTTGCAAACGGTTGAACTTGTGTATTAATGATCGACATGGTGTTTCCTTTCAGGTTAAAAATAGTTGTTGATGGACTGAATTTTGGGGGATATTGTTATATTTGTATAGATAATAAATATGATAATATTTATCGAATATTTCGATAATGAGGGTTTCTATGATCGCTTTGCCTTCTATGCGTCAATTGCGCTACCTTCTGGCAGTAGGGCAGTACCTTAATTTCACAAAAGCTGCGGAGCATTGTTTTGTGAGTCAATCGACCTTAAGTGCTGGCCTTAAAGAGTTAGAAGATGGACTAGGGGTTCAATTAATTGAAAGGGATCGTCAAAATGTTTCGGTGACGCCCATTGGCCTTGAAATCATTCAGCGAGCTAAGCAACTATTGGCTTCCGCTGAGGATATGGTTGAATATGCAAAAACAGCTTCTCAGACTATGACAGGGACAATTCGTTTGGGCGCTATTCCAACTATTGCACCATTTGTGCTGCCGCAAATATTGCCAGAAATCCGTGAGCGTTACCCTGACTTAAAAGTAGCATTGCGCGAAGATTTATCTGCTAACTTAGTGCAAAAAATTCATGAGCATCAATTGGATTTTGCCATTATTGCCCTACCTTATGACACGGAAGGTTTATTAGTTAAAGAGCTTTATGGCGATGAGTTTTGGTTAACAGCCAAACCTAATGATCAAGCTTTGGCTGGTAAAACAGTCACAGTACCGGCCAAAATGGCGGAGAGACTCTTATTGTTAGAGGAAGGTCATTGTTTACGTGAACACAGTTTGCGAGCTTGCCGACGTTCGGAAACAGCGAGTATGGAAGGCTTGGAGGCTACTAGTTTATTAACCTTGGTGCAAATGGTTGATTCTGGTTTGGGTATTGCTTTATTGCCTGAGATGGCCATAAAGAATGGCATTCTTAAAAATACAGATTTAATTGCTAAGCCTTTAGATGCCCCAGCCCCTAAACGTGGTATTGCACTCATTGCTAGGCAAACCACGTCGCGTATTGATGAGTTTATGGCTATTGCCCATGTGATGACCGAGGTGCATCACATGAATAAGCTAAAAGTTAGTTAGTCAGCGTTTGAGTTCGATGGGAACTTATTGGATGAGTAACGAACAACGCCATTGGCTAAAGCCAATAAAAGAATCGTGCCGCCTAGAATCAGAATTTGCCAGCTTACTTCGTGATTAATATTAACTAGATCAATAATGAGTCTTGTGACTGCTGTAATAGCTACGTAAATCAAAAATCTTACAGGCATATGGTTGGTCTTAAAGTAAATACCTACCATGGCGCCAATTTCAAGATAAATAAAGAGTAATAACAAATCCTGTATACCCGCATGAGATTTATGAGTCATCTCATAAAACGACATGATGGCAGACCAAACGGTCGCAGCCCCAATGCCAAAGAGGGCTAATTGATGAAAAACCGTGACGAAAAGATTGCCTAGAGGATTGAAGACGCTTTCGAATTTCTTTTCGAGAGAATCTATTTTTGAATCATTATTTGACATAATTTTCACCCCATCATATGTTTATTCAGGATTAACGCAACTACATCTTAGCTATCTAACAAGTTAATCATCTCATATTTAGCAGGGCTTTTTGAGCCTCCCAGCTATTAAAGATATTCCTGGCCTATGTTTAGTCCTAGATATCCATTTTTATAGGGGGTATCAAGTTAGCTTTATTACATCAATTCAATGCCAAAGTTTTTCAGGAGTAGGGCAAATAGGCCAAAGCAAACAATGGTTAGTAGCATGCTAGCTCCCATCGTTACCCAAAATCCTATTTTGGGTAGTAAATAGGGGAACAGTAAAAACATCGGTAATGTCGGAATGACATACCAAAAAGTGTAGTACGCATGATTAGCAATTTTTTCATCACTTTGGTTCTCGATAAATAGCCAAGTGAGTGTTAGCAGCGTAATAGCTGGTAAGGCTCCAATCAATCCGCCTAATTTGTCGCTACGCTTAGCTATTTCTGAAATGAGAACAACCATGCCGGCTGTTATTAAATATTTGGTGATGATCCAGGCCATATGTATTTATTTAGTGAAATATCGTTTGATGCCATAAAAAATGGCGCCGTAAAAACAGCCAATTAAAAAAGTGATGCCAATTAATCCAAGTGCTAATAGCGCGTCAAAGGCTTGTACCTGAAGAGGTGAGTTAAGCATGTGTAACTTAAAAATAATATCTAGTAATGGCTGAGCCCAACCTAAGGCTACAAGTAGAGCCCAGCAGGCGTGAAGACTAGCTAAACACAGTCCACCAATCATGCTTGTGCGAAATAAATTCATGAGGTCTCCTTTGGTCAGTTATTGATTGATAAATTTTTGTTTGAAGTCTTATTTTAGGGGATAAACAGGGCTGCCGATCAGGTAATGGTGCTTAAGCAAGGGTATTTGTGCATTGACGGTTGCCTGATACCTGTTACAGTTTTGGTCATCAATCAATTCTAATTAATTAAGCTAAGAATAAATACGCAAGATGAGCGATAAAGTTGTTTCTTTTTTGGAAAGATGTACCTGGTATTCATCGTTGGATGAGCGGCATGCAAAATTAATTACGACTCACGCTGTTTCTAAAGTAATAAAAAAACAAGAAATATTTTTCCAAAGAGGCGATCAACCGCTTTCATGGTGTGGTGTGATGAGTGGTTTGGTGCGGGTTAGCTCTACCAACGTAGATGGAAAAGTATTTAGTTATGGTGGGTTGATTGAGGGCGGTTGGTTCAATGAAACGCCGATTCTAAAAAATTCACAGCTCCAATATGAAGCCACTTCATTACGTGATACCGAGATCGTTTTAATTCCTAGCTATGTATTTAACACCTTGGTTAAAGAAAGCTTGCCATTTAATCAATATTTGGTGAATTTTTTAAATCAACGTGTCATTGCTTATTCCTCATCCCTAAGAAATCAAAGAACTGCCTCTGTTGAGTTAAGTGTCGCCAAAAATTTGGCCGCTATTTTTAACCCTGTTTTCTATATGGGCGACAGAAAAGCGGTGGATTTATCTCAAGAAGAGATTGGTTATTTATGTGGCCTTTCAAGACAACGTGTCAATGTGGCTATGAAAAAGCTGATTGAGTTGGGTCTGGTGAAGAGTGGCTATAGAACAGTCGAAATTATTGACTATGATGGTTTGAGATTTTTCTCAAATGATTAACGCATTATTTTTCAGGTTTGCCGTGCATAAACATAATAGTTTGTTGCATCAAAGAACATAAAGTTGATTGCCCATTTTTAATTGCAAATACTTCACCTTTGGTAATGCACAGGGTGCGACCTGATTTAACCACCTGACCTCTGGCAATCAGCTTTTCTCCATCAGCTGGTCTTAGCATATTAATTTTGTATTCAACCGATAAGATAGAAGCGTCGGGTGGTGCCACTGTCATGGCTGCATAGCCAGCAGCACTATCGACAATCATGCCGACAACGCCAGCATGAACATAGCCATGTTGTTGTTCAATACCTTCCCAATGCGGGATGTGAATTTCAACCATCTCTTCTGTAATAACTGGAATGGTTGCTTTAATAAGATGCATGGCATGTTGCTTAGCAAAGCTATCTAAGATACGTTGTGTCATTTCTTTATTCATACCCGATACTAAACATAGGCGCTTGGAGTTGTATATCAGATAAATCCCCAGTGATAGGGGGTATTTGCATTTAGTTCTAGTTCGTACTAAAATAGTACTTACACGAACTAAATAAAAGGAAAATGAAATGAAACAAGCACAAAACACATTCAATTTGATCGGTCGATTATTGGTTGCTGCCTTATTCTTGCCAGCGGGATTGGCAAAGTTAACTGGCTTTGCAGGAACCGTAGGATATTTTGCGTCATTAGGTATTCCTGCGCCCACCTTGGCAGTGGTTGCGACGATTGTCGTTGAAATCTTAGGTGGTCTTGCTTTGTTGGTGGGCTATCAAACAAGATTAGTGGCTATTGTGATGGCTCTCTTTACTTTGGCAGCATCAGTAGTAGGTCATGCTTATTGGGCAGCACCAGCAGATCAAGCATTCGTGGCCCAACTATTATTCTTTAAGAACATAGCTGTTGCTGGCGGATTATTGGTGTTGGCTGCTGCAGGCGCTGGTGCTTTCAGTATCGATGGTAAGCAAGAAAGCTAATTAAAAAATACACTGTGAATATGTTGGAGGTGATATGAAACAAGTCATTGGAGTGCAAGGAAATAATCAAGGCCATTGGGTTGGTGATGGGTTTCCTGTTAGAACATTGTTTTTTTATCAAAACTTGGGTCGGCAAATGAGTCCATTCTTAATGTTGGACTATGCGGGGCCAACAGATTTTCCTCCAACAACTGCCAAGAAAGGGGTGGGTTCTCATCCGCATCGTGGATTTGAGACTGTGACCATTGTTTATGAGGGTGAAGTGACTCATAAAGACTCTACTGGAGAAGGGGGAACGATTGGGCCAGGAGATGTGCAATGGATGACAGCAGGCTCTGGGATACTCCATGAAGAATTTCATTCAGAACAGTTTGCTCAAAAAGGTGGTGTGCTTGATATGGTTCAGCTATGGGTCAATTTGCCAGCAAAAGATAAGATGACCCCACCGACTTACCAAGCAATTGTTGATCAACAGATTCCAGTGGTTCCCTTGGGCGCCTTAGAGCATACCTTGGGTCAGGCGCGAGTGATTGCTGGTTCCTATGATGGACATGTAGGACCTGCTCGTACTTTTACACCTATGAATGTGATTGATATCAAATTGAAAAAAGGTGCTGAATTAACCATACCTGTGCCCGAGGGCTGGAATGCGTCCTTGGTAGTTTTAAAGGGAGCCATTGAGTCAGGAAGCGATGGCCATGCTATGGTTGCCACAGACGCTCGATTCTTAATGTTTAGTGAAGCAGGGGCAGATATTCAGGTGAAAGCCCTTGAAGATTCAGTAGCGTTATTACTAAGTGGCGAACCGATTGATGAACCTATTGTGGGATATGGTCCATTTGTGATGAATACTAAACAAGAAATTACTCAAGCAATTGATGATTTCAATCAAGGTGCTTTTGGCAGAATGTGACCTTAACCTTTTAAGGTTGTGGATGGGTATTCGCCAAACTTGGCGTAATAAGATTCGCTAAAGTGACTTAAATGTAAGAAGCCCCAATGTAATGCCACATCTGTTACGGTGGCATTACTTTTTTCTAATCTAGCTGCCGTTAAATCTCTTTTTACTAAATCAAGCCTTAAATTCTTTAAGAAATTTTTAGGGCTATCGTTCCGATATTTCTGAAACCCAGTATGTAAAGTTTTTAAGCTGATACCTGCATGATTCGCTACATCTTGTAGCGTAATGGGTTCAGATGCTTTTTCTAACATATATTCCTCAGATTTTTTAATGTACTGAGGGGTAATAATTTTTTCTGGTTTGAGCAATGCTTCTGTGTACTGATTCTTCTGATTTAGCAATAAGGAGCTCACTAATAATTGCTCAAGTTGCTTAGTGATGATCGGATATAGTTTGGCTGATTCAGAAATGAATGGGTTAGTAGCTAATAAATGAATAATGCTTTGGTACATATCATTGCCTTGAGCCATCTGAAGTGCAGATGAAAATTTCACATCATCCTTCACTGGGTGACCTAGCAATGTTTCACAAGTTCTGGCAATTAATGCTTTATTAATTCTAATAATCAGCTGATTGCAGTTTTCACCCCATTTCATGGAAAGTGGATCACTTGTATTAATCAATGCGGCCACATTTTTATGTGCTTCAACCACGCCATCTTCCACTGTGGCATGCATGACACCCGTCATGGGTAACATGATTAATAAAAACTGTTCAAATGGGTCGCAAGAGATATTGACGCCAGCGCCATAACCTAAAGTATTAACAGACGTGTTATCTAGTTGCAGATGATTCATGTTTGCACTGAGATGCTGTTGTTGGCCTAAAACTCTTAAATGGTGAGGAACGAAAATGCCGCCAACTTTGTGGCGTACCTCATCCACTTCGTCACCGCTGTGAAAAAGTGGATATTTATCTAACCATTCGGTTAGGTTGGAGAGTTCTTTCGTTTTCAGCATTTTTAATGGTTTTTTCGCGCTGACCCATAGTTTCGGAACTTTTGAATAATATCGATATTAGGGTAAGTATTGATTAGGGTAACTATGGATAACTCCCTCAAAAACATCGCAATTTATTAGGGTATTTCTCTAGAAATTTGACCTCATTTTTTAAAAGTTCATTTCAAGGATATGACCTACACGCCAAGGATAGGATCTCAATTCAATTCAATGAATGATTGACCCAAATCAAATAAACAAGGGTCTATTTTAGAAATGAGTCAAGCCGTTAAACCAATTCAAAAAGTCATGATTGGACATGGGCTATTGATGATGTTTGTCGCTTTAGCCATGGGTTTGGTTCTATGGGTTTCTTTGTTAGGTGGCTTTGAGATCTACCCAGGCTACATCCTTCATTTTAATTTGCCAGGAGATTCTGAGGCGTGGGCGAGAGCTCACCGCGGGATTCCGATGAATTCTTTAATGGTTATTGCTTTTGCTTTTGCAATAGGTGGTTTAGGTTTTTCTCCAAAAGTTGAGAGCTTACTTGCCAAACTATTTATTTGTACTGGATGGGCTAACACTATTTTTTATGTGGCCGCCAATTTTTCTCAAAACCGTGGCTTAAGTTTTGGTGATAACCGTTTTGGGGTGGGTGATTTGTTTTCGTGGCTTGCATTAGCACCTGCCTATGTGTTTGGGGTTCTAAGTATGGGGGCGATTTTATTTGTCGCCTGGAAGTGCTTAGCGAGTAGTCAGCAGCATTAATTTGAAAAGTAAGTAAGGAGTAAATATGTCAAAACTTGACCGATCACAGTGGTATGACGTTGCAAGGGATACTTGCTGGACACCTACATATGTCAAACAGGAAGAGTTATTTCCTGATGAAATGTGTGGTGCTATGGGAGTTCCCTTTGAGAGCTGGACATCTTATGATGAGCCGTATAAGCAGACTTACCCTGAGTATGTAAAAGTGCAGCGCGAGAAAGACGCTGGCGCTTATTCAGTGAAAGCGGCATTAGAGCGTAGCAACATTTATGAAAACGCTGCACCGTCATGGCAATCTGTTCTTAAATTGCACTATGGTGCGGTTCCTCGTGCTGAATTCTCCGCAGGTAGTGCAGAAGCACGTATGGCGCGTTTTGGTCCGGCACCTGGTATGCGTAATATGGCTACGATGGGTGCAATGGATGAAACCAGACATGGTCAAATTCAATTGTATTTCCCACATGAGCATGTCAATAAATCACGCCAGTTTGACTGGGCTCATAAGAGTATGGATACCAACCAGTGGGCAGCGATTGCTGCGCGCCACTATTTCGATGACATTATGGTAACTCGCGATGCAGTCAGTGTTGCGATCATGTTGACGTTTGGATTTGAAACTGGCTTTACTAATATGCAGTTCTTAGGTCTGGCCGCTGATGCTGCAGAGAATGGTGACTTTACATTCTCAAGCCTTATTTCTAGTATTCAAACAGATGAATCTCGCCATGCTCAAATTGGCGGCGCCGCATTAAAAGTTCTTTTAGCAAATGGCAAAAAAGAAGAAGCGCAGAAGAAGTTAGATATTGCTTTCTGGCGTTCATGGCGTTTGTTCAGTGTGTTGACTGGCCCAGCGATGGATTACTACACACCGATTGAACATAGAAAATCTTCATTCAAAGAATTCATGAATGAATTCATCATTAATCAATTTATTAGAAATATTGAGGACCTAGGTTTAGAGAAGCCATGGTACTGGGATATTTTCCTTGAGGAAATTGAAACAACTCATCACTCCATGCAAATGGGCTTGTATTTCTGGAGACCAACATTATGGTGGAACGCTGCGGCTGGTATGGGGCCTGAAGAGCGTGCTTGGTTAGAAGAGAAATATCCTGGATGGAACGATAAATGGGGTCAATGTTGGGATCAGATCATTGAGAACATGGTCGATGGCAAGATGGATATGACTTACCCAGAAACATTGCCGTATGTTTGCAATATGAGCCAGTTACCAATCGTAGGTGTTCCTGGTAAATCTTGGAATGTTAAAGATTTCCCATTGGAATACAAAGGTCGTCTCTACCACTTTGGTTCTGAGCCTGATCGTTGGTGTTTTGAGCAAGATCCAGAACGTTACGCAGGTCACCAAACATTGGTTGATAGATTCTTGGATGGCAAAGTTCAGCCACCTAATCTTGCAGGTGCATTAGCTTATATGAGCTTAGCCCCTGGTGAGATTGGTGATGATGCCGATAACTATAGCTGGGTTGAAGCATATAAGACTGCTCAATTCAAAAAAGCTGTTTAAGAGGAGGGTATATGGCTTTATTTCCTTTGTGTTGCAACTTTGAAGGTGACTTCGTATTGCAATTAGTCCCAGTTGATACAGAAAACACGATGGACGAGGTGGCGGCAGCGGCTGCTCATCATTCAGTAGGACGTCGTGTGAAGAATCAACCTAATAGAACATTACGTATCAGACGCCCAGGTGAAAGCTTCTTTGCGCGAGATATGAAAGTTGCAGATAGTGGTTTGAAACCCACTGAATGTATTGAAATTATTTGGGAATAAGACATGGCGTTTAAAAAAGTTTGTGCTGTTGAGGATATCTGGGAAGGCGAGATGGATTCCTTCGAAGTAGATGGCAAAGAAGTTTTGTTGGTTTGTAAAGATGGTGGTGAATTCACGGCATTTCAAGGAGTTTGCCCACATCAGGATATACCGCTAATTGAAGGCAAATTTGACGGCAAGATTATTACTTGCAGAGCGCATTTATGGACCTTTGATGTTTGCTCTGGTAAGGGCATTAATCCCTCTGATTGCGCATTAGCTGAATTCCCTGTGAAGGTTGAGGGGGAGGATGTTTATGTGGATGTGGAAGGTATTGAACCTTTATTTGCTCACACTTAAAAAGTTAGGTTACTTATATGTCAGGAATTAATAATAGTGTTGGACCGGTTATGCGTGCGGGCGAGTTGGCTTTTGCTGTAGCAGAAGCTGCAGAAGAGGATAACCCTGGTAAAGAAATTAGGGTTGATGATAAGCGTGCCTATTTACGTATTGAAACAGATGGCGAAATGATTTTAAGAAGAGAGACCATTGAGCGTGCATTAGGACGTCCATTCGTGATGAATGATCTTGAAGTGGATTTGAGTTCATTTGCTGGGCAAATTGAGACCTTGCCTGACGCAATTCGTTTTTATTTCAATAAAAAAAATTGATTCAAGTTTGATTGAATAAGGATAAATATATGTCAAACGTAGAAATGTTAAAGCCTTTAAAGACCTGGAGTCATTTAAGCGCAAGAAGAAGAAAACCTAGTGAGTATGAAGTTGTAACCACTCGCTTGCACTATCACGATCGTGATCCTAATGCACCGTATGAGCAAGATCCGAATACCTTCATGAATGAGTGGTACAAGAAAAATACCTACGGTAGTGCTTTAAAGCATGATGATTGGAATGCCTTCCGCGATCCTGATGAGGTGGTGTATAGAACCTACAACATGATGCAAGATGGTCAAGAGACTTATGTATATGGTTTATTTGAACAGTTTGCTAAACGCGAACATGACAAGTCTTTTGAACCAGGTTGGGTGGGTACTTTAGCCTTGCGTTTTGCTCCCGCTCGTTATTTGTTCCATACCTTACAAATGGCATCTGCTTACTTGGGTCAAGTGGCTCCAGCTAGCACGATTACTGTTTGTGGTTTTTTCCAAATGGCTGATTCATTCCGTTGGTTAACGCATACCGCTTACAGAACAAAAGAGCTTGATCTTGCGCATCCTGATAAAGGATTTACAAAAAATGAGCGCGCTTACTGGGAAAAAGAGCCTATTTGGCAAGGTTACCGTGAGTTGATGGAAAAGGTACTTGTGACGTGGGATTGGGCTGAAGCTTTTGTGGCTTTAAATCTCGTGGCAAAACCTGCTATTGAAGAAGGTTTGCTAAGAAACTTGAGTGACTCTGCAAGACACAATGGTGATGAATTAATGGCGATGTTATGTGATGCACAAATGATTGATGCAATGCGTCACCGTCGTTGGTCTGAAGCCTTGGTCAAGATGGCATTAGAAAATGAAGCTAATCGAGCTGTAATTCAGGGTTGGATTAATAAATGGGAGCCGTTGGCAGATAAGGCAATTGAAGCTTATTGCAGTGGTTTGCCTGATGTGCCTGATGCAGCAGCTGATGCTAAAGAAGCTGTACGTGCTTACAGAAAATCTTTGGGATTCTAATAAAGAGCTATTCATGAATTCTCAACAGATCAATATCAATGGCGAAACAAGTGTAGCTTGCCCGCACGGTGATGATACTGTGCTGCTGGCTTCACTTCGAGCTGGTATTGGATTCCCCTATGAATGCAATGCGGGGGCTTGCGGCAGCTGCAAATATGAGCTCTTAGAGGGCGAGGTTCAGTCGCTATGTGATAACCCGCCTGGATTGACGGCTAGAGATATTAGGAAAAATATGCATCTGGCTTGTCAAACTAGGCCGTTATCAAACATATCAGTCAAGACAAGATTGTCTGATGAATATGTGCCACAAATCAAAACAGAAAAATTTAAAGCTAAATTTATAAATTCTTTTGATGTGACGCATGACATTAAAGAGTTTGTATTCCAGGCTGAGCAACCTGCTCAGTTTCAGCCAGGGCAGTATGCGCTGTTATCTTTCCCAAGGTTAGGCATTAAGCGCGCTTATTCCATGTCTAACTTGCCAAATACTCAGGGTGAGTGGAGATTTCAGATTAGAAAAGTCCCAGATGGACAGAGTACGAGCTTCTTATTCAATCAAATTAGTCCATCTGATGTGATTGAGATTGATGCGCCTTATGGCATGGCTTATGTGCGTAATAACGCTAGAAACATCGTCTGTGTAGCCGGCGGGTCAGGCCTAGCTCCTATGGTTTCAATTGCTAGAGGGGCATCTGAGTTAGGTTTATTGAAGAACAAAACATTGCACTTTTTCTATGGCGGCAGAAGTTATAGAGATGTCGGTGTTGAGTCTCAAATTTCTAATTTGCCAGAATTTGGCCAACAAATTTTCTTTCACCCCGTCGTCTCAGATATGTCTGAGGACAACTTAAAGAACTGGTCAGGTGAGTTTGGCTTTGTTCATGAGTCTGTTGAAAAAAAGTTGGGCGAAGGTATTAAAGAGTACGAGTTTTATTTTGCAGGGCCACCACCGATGACTAAGAGTTTGCAAGAGTCCTTGATGTTGAAACACCAAGTCCCTTTTGACCAGATTCATTTTGATCGTTTTTTCTGAAATTTCTTTATTAACAACAAGTAAGGGGGATATATGAAGCCACTAATTAAGGGAACCTTGCTATTAGCATTAGTTTCTAATTTAGCACTTGCCGTAACAAATGAGGATGTTGAATCTTCATTTAATCCTTATAAAAAAGGATTGCCAACGATTCCTGGTTTTACACCTGGAATGGTTATTAACAAATCTAACGTTAATAACTTTAAAGATTATCTTGATGCGGCCACATTTGCGCTTGTATCAGATGGTTCATTAGAGTTGTCGACTGAGCAGCCGCATTCAGTGGCATTGCATCCTAATTACGTAGCTGCAACGCAAAAAAATGCTAATAACGTCAAGTTGGGTTCAGCTCAAGGCACGATTGAGGGGTATGTTGCAGGTCGCCCATTCCCAATGAATCCGCAGAAAGCTGATCCAAGAGCTGGTGAGAAATTGGCATTTAACTATAAGTACTCACAAGTAGTGGGTGATAGTGGCCGTATTTTCCCGTTCTACTGGACATATATTGATTACAAAACTGGTAAAAAAGAAAAACGTGTTGAATTTGACTTTAACTTTATTAGTTTAAAGCACAGAACAACACAAAACCCAGTCGAAGACCTAACACCTAACCCATCAAATATTTATAGAAATATTTACTTGAAAGTGTTGGCTCCTCAAGATTTGAAAAATACACAATTGTTGATTCAACGTTTTGATGATGATACAAAACAAGATGACTCATTCTTGTATCTAGGTTTCCAACGTCGTGTGCGTCGTTTGCCAACAGGACAAACAACGGATTCATTCTTGGGTTCTGACTTGATGATTGAGGACTTCGAAGGTTACAACGGTCGCGTGTTAGATGCTGAGTGGAAGTACGTTGAAACAAAAGTGATGTTGACTCACTTCTATCGCCACAGCGAGTTGAAAGAAACTGAAGCTAAAGATGCTGATGGTTACGGCATGGCTACATTTGGCGGTAAAAATGGTTGTTTTGCAAATGCACCATGGAGCCCACGTTTAGTTCACGTGATTGAATCTGTGCCAACTAATAAATCTAGCCCAATCGGTAAGCGTGTGATGTATATGGATGCACAAACATCTATTTTCCCGATGATCCTGATTTACGACAAAAAAGGCGCCTTGTGGAAGCGTTGGGACGTTGGTTTCAGTGACTCTGCTTACCATGCTCCGCAAAATAAAAATGCAGGTATCGCTATTTATACAACCGCTTCTATGTTGGATACACAAAATCAACATTGCACAGCGTTACAGTTAAAGATGGTGAGTGATCCTAAGTTGAATCCTCCAAGCATGTTCAATGTTCAGTACATGAGGGGTGGAGATTAATTCAGAAATTGTCTTGTAAGAGCGTTTATTTCGTTTTCACTCTTACATTCAATCGCCTCGTGATTGTCTAACGTGGCAGTGGTCTTGTTAATACGGGAGCAAGACCAGTTGTAACCTCCTCTCTTCGCGGAAAAGGAGAGGGGGATTTTTTTTGATATTTTTAAAGGATTAGTTATATGGCGCGCTATAAAGTTGCTGGTGGTTGTGCTTGCGCTCAAGTTCGTTATGATTTCAATGGCGAGTTGGCTATGGCTGTGCACTGTCATTGCAGAGATTGTCAGCGCTCTAGTGGTTCTGGTTCAGCCGCTGTATTCGCAGCCAACCGCAGCGATGTTCAGCTAACAGGAAAGACTTCCTCCTATCAGGTGGTAGGTGATAGTGGTAAGACAGTTACGCGACATTTTTGCCCTAACTGTGGTTCACCATTATTTAGTGATGTGGAGATGTTGCCTGATCTAATTTTTATGAGAATTGTGAGTCTTGATGACCCATCCCAAATTAGACCAGGGATGCATATTTATTGTGATAGTTCACAGGTTTGGGATAGACCCAATGACCCATTGCCCAAGTTCGGGAAAATGCCTAGTTAATAGTGGATAAAATATTGCTTTAATATTGTCCTCTTAACCAATTGAAGTCTTAAGGAACTAGTGATGTCTGAAAAAACGAAATATTTGTTGGATGAATCTCAAATGCCAAAGTCTTGGTACAACATCCAGGCAGATCTACCTAAGGCACTTCCAGCAGTTTTACACCCAGGTACGATGAAGCCAGTAGGGCCAGATGATTTGGCCCCATTATTCCCGATGGAGCTCATCAAGCAAGAGGTGACCACTGAGCGAGAAATCGATATTCCAGAGCCAGTGCAAGATGTATACAAGTTGTGGAGGCCAGCTCCTTTGTTTAGGGCGCATCGTTTAGAAAAAGCTTTGGGTACGCCAGCAAAGATTTTTTATAAGTATGAAGGCGTTAGTCCGGCTGGTAGCCATAAGCCAAATACAGCAATTCCGCAGGCTTTTTATAACGCACAAGCAGGTGTTAAACGTCTAACGACTGAAACAGGTGCTGGTCAGTGGGGAACATCCATTTCTTTTGCTGGTAATTTATTCGGCCTAGATGTCACAGTTTTTCAGGTGAGAGTTTCTTATGACCAGAAACCTTATCGCCGAGCTGTGATGGAGACTTATGGTGCTAAATGTGTAGCATCACCATCACAAGAAACTCAATATGGTCGACAAGTGCTTGCTGAAAGACCTGATCACCCAGGTAGTTTGGGTATTGCTATTTCTGAGGCTGTCGAGTTAGCTGTTCAGAGAGATGACACTAAGTATGCGTTGGGGTCTGTTTTAAATCATGTTTTATTACATCAAACAGTTACTGGCTTAGAGGCTATTGAACAGTTGCATATGGCCGATGTTGAGCCAGATGTGGTGGTCGGTTGTACGGGTGGTGGATCTAACTTTGCTGGTGTAGCTTTCCCATTTATTGGTCAAGGTTTGCGTGGCGGTCATATGCCAAGAATCGTGGCTGTTGAGCCAGCGGCGTGCCCCTCATTAACAAGGGGTAAGTATGCTTATGATTTTGGTGACACCGCGCACATGACACCGTTAACTAAGATGCACACATTAGGATCCACATTTACGCCGCCAGGTTTTCATGCGGGTGGTTTGAGATATCACGGTATGGCACCTTTGGTTTCTCATGTGAAAGAATTAAATTTAATTGAAGCGGTTTCCTATACGCAAGTGGAGTGTTTTGCAGCTGGCGTCTTATTTGCAAGAGCTGAAGGTATTGTTCCTGCTCCAGAGGCCAATCATGCTGTGAAGGGTGCCATTGAAGAGGCTTTGAGATGTAAGCGTGAAGGTAAGTCAGAAGTGATTCTTTTCAACTTATGCGGACATGGTCACTTTGACATGGTTGCTTATCAGAAATACTTTGCAGGCGAACTAACGGATGAATCCTATGATGAGAAAGAGTTGGCCATGGCTTTATCAGGTTTACCATCAGTACCCAAAGAGTACGCTTAAGAACTTGGTTCCTTTAACAAAAAACCACCTTCGGGTGGTTTTTTTTACGCCCATTCACTTACATAGGTTAAGGGTAAACATCAATTAAATCATGTGGTTATAGGGGGTAAGCTCATAAACATATAAATTCATTACATAATATGAATTTATATACTATACTTTGGTTAAGTAATTAAAAGGAAGCTTGTTAATGAGTCAAATTCATCACACAAAAGAGGCGCAACCTTATTGGCATCCATTGCTGGCTGGGCTAGCGCTAGGGGTCGTTTTATTGTTGACCTTTGTGCTTACAGGACATGGTTTGGGTGCGACAGGATTTACAACACGTTTAGTCGCATGGATTGGCATGACAGTATTGCCGTCAGTGACAGAAGCGAACGATTATTTGGGTGGATTAGTGGAAGATGGGCAGCCACTGAATTCTTGGATTACTTGGCAAGTAATTGGTGTAGCTATGGGCGCAATGATTTCCGCATGGCTAGCCCATCGTTTCAAAGTTCAAGTAGATGGTAAGAAGTTTTTGGGTGGAGCTAAACGTCCATTGACAGCATTGATCGGTGGCGTCGCTGCTGGATTTGGAGCGCGTGTGGCTGCGGGCTGTACAAGTGGCTTGGGTTTGTCAGGAGCGGCCACGCTTAGTTTGGCTGGATTTACATTTTTGATCACTTTTTTTGTGACGGGGCTAGTAATGAGTCGTTTCATGAAGCAGGAGGCATCAGTATGAGCATTATTTTGTCAGGGTTGTTATTAGGTGCCGCGTTTGGTTTTGTATTAGAGCGTGCGGGTTTTGGTAATCCCAATAAATTAACAGGTCAATTCAGATTAACCGATTGGTCTGTTTTTAAAGTGATGTTTACAGCCATTGTTTTTGCTGCAGTTGGGTTGATGATTTTAGAGAAATTTCATTGGGTTGATGCTGAGAATTTATTTATTCCACCTGCCTTTTTAGGGGCTGCAGCATTAGGTGGTGCTTTGGTGGGGGCTGGGTTTGCAGTGGGCGGTTATTGCCCTGGTACATCTGTGGTGGGATTGATGTCTGGACGACTTGATGCAGGTATTTTTTTGTTAGGTTTATTGCTAGGAACTTGGTTGTTTGCCGATGTATTTAGTGCGATAGAAAGTGTTGTTAGTTGGGGAGAGTATGTATCTGCCACGACCTTGCCAGAGTTCTTCCATGTGTCAGATTGGTTGGTCAATTTCATCCTAATTGTGATGGCTGTAGTGGTTTTTATATTGGGCTCTTGGATGGAGAAAAAATCACAATCTTTAGTTAAATCTTCAACAGTTAATTGAAATATCAAGGAGTAAATAAATGACTAAAAAAACGACAGTTGTGGCATTAGCAGTTGCTTTAGTAAGTTTATCCGTAACACCAGTCGCGTATTCGGCTGATGCTACAAAAGGCGATGAATCTAAGGCGGAGCAGAAAAACCCATGTGGCCCCGGTAAAAAAGCAGGCGCTAATCCTTGTGCACCTACCAAGAAAAAATCTGCTAATCCTTGTGGTCCAGCTAATCCATGCGCGCCTAAGAAGCGTAAGTCTGCTGATTGAGTCCTGTGAATATGCTTCATCCATCAACTCAAAAAATTGCAGAAGAGGTGCTAGCTATTCAGGTGCACTATGCAGAAAAAGGTGTGTCGATGGCGCAGGTAGCTTTAGCTGGTTCTGATGATTTTGTGGAGTTTCGTCATTACCCTAAAAATGACTTGGTGGATGTGGATAGTGGTTATGAAATGTATTACCACGCTCATCCACTGAGGCAGGAAAAGGGGCAGCAGAACTTGGAACATGGACATTTTCATTTGTTTAAACGCGATCCACTGGCATCTGAGAAGTTCACTCATTTGGTCGCCATTGCATTAAATCAACAGGGGTTGCCTATTAAGTTATTTACAACTAATGGTTGGGTAACGGGTGAGGTGATGCAAGAGGCGAAAAAGATCAAGCGATTGCTTGCCCAGTTTGAAATTAATGCAAAAGGTCGTATGGCACCATTGGCTAGATGGGTCAGTGGTTTGGTGCATCTTTTTCAAGATGAGATATTTGAGTTATTAACGGTGAGAGATCAAAAGATTCAAACATTGACGGCTAAAAATAAAAGTCGATCAAGGGTGCTAGAGGATCAGAGTCACCATGTTTTATCTGAGGTTCGAGTTGATTTATTGAATAAGCTCGAATCATTGGTTGATTAATTTAAGGAGGTTGTATGCGATTTATAAAATGGTTGTTCTTAGCATTAAGTTCTATCGCTAGCTTGGCTCAGGCAGTTGACTTGCCTGGCCCAGTGGTTAGTGCAGATTGGTTGTCTAAAAATTTAGCCCATGTTCAGGTAGTAGAGGTGCGTAGCGATGTGGCAACGTATACACGTCAACCAGAGTTTGAGGTGAATAAAAAAACAGGTAAGAAAATGTTGGTGGAGTTTGGTGCCCACTTGCCTGACTCAGTGTTGTTGGATTTCAAAAAAGTTCGTGCGGAACGTTTAATTGATGGTAAAAAAATTAAATATTTAATTCCTGAAAAAGCAGATTTTCAAAACTTAATTCAGTCATTAGGCGTTAATACCGATAAACCTATTGTTCTCGTGCCCGTCGGTCAGGATATCTCTGATGTGGATGAGGCTTTGCGCGTTTATTGGCAGTTGAAAGTGTATGGTGAAACTCGTATGGCTGTATTAGATGGAGGTTTTGCTGGTTGGTTAGCTGAAGGTCGTGATTTCACTGTCACTGTTTCTAAGAAAGCAGTGGGTAATTGGGTAGCAACGGCAAATCATCAAGATTTAATTGCTAGTTCTGAGGATGTGGCAAAAGCATCTAAGTCTGGGAAAGTTCAGTTAATTGATGGTCGTCAACCAGCTCAATACTTGGGTACTAATAAACGTGATTATGTGATGACTTATGGTCATATTGCAGGCGCTAAAGATTTTGCTCCTGAGTTATTAACTAAGTCAGAGAATGGCGCGTTATATTTCTTGAATAAAAACACCTACACTGCATTATTGAGTGCTAATGGCATCAAGTCATCAGTGCCTTCAATTAGCTACTGTAATAGTGGTCACCTTGCAGCTGGGCCTTGGTTTGTCATGTCTGAGTTAGTGGGTAACAAATCTATGAAGTTATATGATGGTTCACTTTATTTGTGGACCTTGGAAGGTCGCCCAACCGTTGGTGTACCGCTTAATTGATGTATTAAATTTTATTTGATGGATGATTAAGCCACCTAAGGGTGGCTTAATTTTTGTCATTTAAACTGTTGTTTTACATTTATCTAGGCGGTTAAATTGTCCGTACCTTTATTAGTTCTTGCCTTAAGTGCATTCGCAATTGGCACAACAGAGTTTGTCATCATGGGTTTATTGCCAGAAGTTGCTGTAGATCTACATGTGTCGATTCCTGGGGCAGGTTGGTTAATTACTGGTTACGCTTTGGGTGTTGCAATTGGTGCCCCATTGATGGCATTGTTAACAGCAAGATTGCCACGCCGCCAAGCTTTGATTGTTTTGATGGGGATTTTCATCATCGGCAATTTATTGTGCGCCATAGCTTGGGGATATTCATTTTTAATGTTTGCTCGTGTGGTGACATCGCTTTGTCATGGGGCTTTTTTTGGTATTGGTGCGGTAACGGCGGCTAATTTGGTCGCGCCTGATAAGCGTGCTTCTGCTGTGGCGATGATGTTTATGGGTTTAACCTTAGCCAATGTTTTGGGCGTTCCTTTGGGGACGGCTTTGGGGCAAGAGTTCGGTTGGCGTTCCACTTTTTGGGCAGTGGCTGGTGTTGGTTTAGCAGCCTTATGGGGATTAATTCGTTTTTTGCCAACAGGACCAATTGAAGAACCAGTATCTATGCGTCATGAATTCTCAGCATTACGTCGTATGAAGTTATGGATGGCTTTATTAACCACAGTGATGTTTGCGGCTTCCATGTTTACCTTGTTTGCTTATGTTGCGCCATTATTGCGCGATGTAACAGGTGTATCTGCTAGTGGTGTCACATGGATATTATTTCTTATTGGGGTTGGTTTAACGATAGGTAACATGGTCGGAGGCAAGTTGGGCGATCGACATCTTAAGGCCACGTTGATCGGGGTGTTTCTTGCCTTAGGTTTATGTGCAGGTATTTTTTCTTGGGCGAGTAGCTCACTGATTGCTGCGCAGATTAATTTATTCCTGTGGGCTGTTTCAGCTTTTGCATTGGTGCCTGCCTTGCAGATCAATGTGGTCAATGAGGGGCAAGAGGCCCCTCATCTAACTTCTACACTGAACATCGGTGCTTTTAATGTGGGTAATGCGCTAGGTGCTTGGGTGGGTGGTTTGGTGTTGAGCTTAGGTTATGGTTTGACTGGTGTGCCAATAGCTGCTGGCGTGTTGGCTTTTCTAGGCATGGGCTTGGCCATAGTGGCTAGACGCTAAATCTTCTAAACGTGAGTGCTAATCGTCGCTTGTCGTAAAATGTTGTTCATGTTCAAGACGGCCAAAAACAATCTCATACATTGGATTGCTATCGTATCGATAGTAATGGCTTCGCTTGCGCCTGCTATTTCACAAGCTGTGGCTATATCTCAGCATGGTCAAGCTATCTCCATAGAGATCTGTACTGCCTCTGGTATGAAAATGACGCAAGTCATTGTTGATGAGCAAGAAGGGCAAAATCAGTTAACGAATGAGGCCTGCCCATATTGTGTTGTGCATCAAGCTTATCTATTGCCATTAGATAAGCATCTCAATTTTGCAGAGCCGCAGGCTTACCATTTGTATCCCAAATTATTCTATCAATCACCTAAGCCAATCTTTGCTTGGGTATCTTTGCCCTCTAGGGCTCCTCCACAACTCGCTTAATTTAAAAAGTGCTAGACCATTGGTTTAGCTTTTGCACACGTGTGTGCGCTTATTTATTGCGAGTAAAAATGAAACAATTAAAATTCAATCCATTGGCTTTGGCCGCCTTATTGATGGTCACTAGTCATAGCTACGCTCAAGACGCTGGCGTATTAAGTGATGTGGTGGTTACGGCCACTTCTATGTCATCCCCTTTAAACATTGAAATGGATCCTAAGATCCCACGTCAGCCATTACCTGCACATGATGGGGCTGATTTTCTGAAGTCAGTTCCTGGATTTAGCATTATGCGTAAGGCAGGAGCTGATGGTGAGCCTAACTTTAGGGGTATGGGTGGTTCTCGGGTCAATATTTTGGCCGATGATCAGAATATTTTTGGTGGCTGTGGTCAACGCATGGATGCTCCCACAGCTTATATTTTTCCTGAAATTTATGACAGGGTCACTGTTATCAAAGGCCCGCAAACAGTGCTGTATCCGGGACACGGATCGGCAGCGACCGTGCGCTTTGAAAAAGAGCAAAAATCGTATGAGCAGTTGGGGTACGATGTTCATGCATCAGGATTGATGGGCAGTTTTGGGCGTCATGATGAGGTTATTGATGCTAACGTCGGTGATAAAGGTTATTTCGCTAATTTCACCAGTTCTAATTCAGCGGCTGATGATTACACCGATGGTAGCGGTAATAAGGTTCATTCACAGTACCATCGATATAGTGCTGGCGCTACTTTAGGCTTAACGCCTGACCAAAATCAACGTTTTGAAATATCGGCCGGAAGAAGTGATGGCTATGCGGCTTATGCTGATAGAACCATGGATGGTACAAAATTCTTGCGAGAGCATGTTTCTGGTAAAGCGCAGATTAAAAATATTTCTGAGATTGTTCAGAAATTAGAGTTTCAGTTATCGAGAAACACGATTTTCCATACTATGTCTGAGGCCTTGCGAGGCAATCCATCTAATTATATGGATGTCACTCATGACACAAATGCAGCACGACTGGTAGCAGATTTAAATCTGGCTAAAGATACGTCAGCTACAGTAGGCTTTGATTATTCCGAAGCGGTTCATGCCGGCAATATGCCTGGTATGGGCATGATTAGCTTGATAGATGACTCTAAATTTAAGAGCCTGGGAATGTTCGCTGAGGTGACGCAGCGAATCAATGTCGATCGAAAAGTTATTGGGGGTTATAGAGGGGATTTTTGGACGGTCACGGATCAACGATCTGCCATGAGTTCTGATACGTCGGGTCAAACTAGGCACGAGCTGACAAATAGTGTATTTGCAAGAGTTGAAGAATCGTTAAAGATGATTCCTCATTCAACGGCTTATGTGGGATTTGGTAGATCTGAGCGTATGCCTGATTATTGGGAGTTAATCTCGAATAGAAGAGATGGTTCTACCAATATGATGAGCGCGATGTACTCTAATAGTCATAGCGCTTTACACTCAACTAAAACAGAAAAGACCTATCAGCTCGATGCAGGTTTAATCCATCAATCTAGCCGATTAAATTGGTCAGGGTCTATCTTTTACAACCAAATTAAAGATTTAATTTTGGTGGATTCTAGGACATCCCCTGATTATGTTTCTGGTACCTATATGACACCAACATCACGAAATGTTAATGCCCATACTTATGGTGCAGAGTTAACAGCGGGTTATCTTTTAACTCATAGGGTTAAATTTAACGCTAGTCTTGCTTATGTAAAAGGTAGTAATGAAACAGATGATCTACCGTTAGCTCAGGTTTCACCTCTTGAGGGAAGATTGGGTCTTAACTATGATGATAAGCAATATTCTTATGGGGCTTTATTAAGGTTGGTAGCACCTAAAAATGATGTTGCTGTTAATCAGGGTAATATTTCTGGTAAAGATATTGGTCAGTCTAGTGGTTTTGGAGTTGTCTCTTTAAATGCTGGTTATAAGCCTAATAAAAAAACTTTAATTGCCGCTGGTGTAGATAATTTGTTTGATAAAACTTATGCGGAATTCATTAGTCGGGCAGGTTCAGCAATTACAGGCTACACGCAAACAACACGTATTAATGAACCAGGTCGTACGGCTTGGTTAAAAGCAACTGTGGCATTTGATTAACTAAAAATATTGATAGACTAATTAAAGGGTTTGATATGAAAAAAATATATGCAATTTTCTTGAGCTTATTCATGATGACAGCATCTGCTGAGCATGTTGTTCAATTGGGGAACTTAAAGATTAAAGATCCCTATGCAAGGGCCACAGTTGCGGCGCAAAAAGCAGGTGGTGGATTTGTGAAAATTGATAACGCAGGTGCTGCCGATAAGCTGATTGGGGCTAGTTCTCCTGCTGCCAAAGAAATGCAACTTCACATGATGAGCATGGAAGGCCATGTGATGAAGATGCGTGAGGTTCAAGCAATCGATGTTCCTGCAAAAGGGTCGGTTGAGTTGCAGCCAGGTGGTTTGCACTTAATGTTTATTGACCTAAAGGCACCGTTAAAGGCTGGCGATCAAATTCCTGTTAAGTTGAAATTTGAGAAAGCTGGGGAGATTGAAGTGAAGTTTCATGTGAAAGATATGAGACCTGCCCATGGTCAACCTGGACATAATCATGCCAAAGACCACCAGTAATTAAACTGAAGATAGCAAGTCCGAAGGCCGCCTGATTAAGAATGGCTGGCCTTTTTATATGGGGGTAGAATGGTCATCCATATGTCCAATCAAAAAGAGACCATTCAACTTCCATGGGATGCCGTGATTGCCGCACCATTTGGCAAGTTAGGTATTCGAACCGAAATGGTTGATGCTAGCTTGATGGTCAGTGAGCTAGTCTATTTAGATAGCAATGAATCCTTAAAGTCCCCTAGAACTCTTTTGGCCAAAGAGATAGAAAAGCAGTTCAAAAGTTATTTTAAAAATCCTCAATTTATTTTTAACTTACCGCTTAAGCCATTTGGCACGGTATTTCAGCAACGAGTTTGGGCTGAAATAGAGAAAATTAATTGTGGTGAAGTTAAAACTTACGGTGATATCGCTAAAAAAATTAAAAGTGCACCAAGAGCTGTTGGTCAAGCATGCGGCTCTAATCCTTATCCCTTAGTTGTGCCCTGTCATAGAGTTGTTTCTGCAACCGGTATTGGTGGATTTGCGCATCAGGCGGGCGAGGGGTTTCATCGTGATGTCAAAGCCTGGTTATTGCAACATGAAGGCGTGGATCTTAAGTAAACACCTTCATGCTACGAATTTATGCTTGATGAGCTTTGACTAAAAAATGGTGGCTTAGCCAAGCGCTCGTGCCACATAAGGCCATCATGAGTGCTAATGGGACGCTGGTATTGTTGTGTAATACACCCACGAGTGAACCAGCAAGCGTTGCGAACAAGAACTGCAGGGCACCCATTAACGCAGCTGCCGTGCCAGCTTGTTGGCCATGGGTAGCAAGCCCAGAGGCCATTGCATTAGGGATAATAAAACCGAGGCTGGCTACAAATATAAAGAATGAGCCGACAGTCCAGTACAAGTTCGCAAAGCCCATCAGGGTTGCGCTTAGGAAAATGAGACTCACTGCAGCAGGAACAAATAACGCTTTTCTGAGAATGCTGGTGGCGGTATGTTTTTTTAATAAATGAGCATTTAGCTGACTAGAAGCAATTAAGCCGAAAGCGTTGGATCCAAAATACCAGCCATAGTCTTGTGGTGCTACGCCGTGTAAATTAATTAAGACAAAAGGTGATCCGGCAATATAAGAAAACATACCAGCCATGGCTAGGCCGCCACCTAAAGCAAAGCCTAGAAATGGTTTATTGGTGAGTAAGTAAGCATAATTTTTAATCACTGACATTAGTTTTAGCGGTGGCTCATGTTCCGTGTTGTGGCTTTCTTCTAAGCCAAATTTCATCGCAATCAAACAAGCTACGGAAAAGAACGTTAGTAAGTAAAAGATGCCTTGCCAAGAGAAATGGGTGAGTACCCATCCGCCCGCTAGGGGAGCTAGGATAGGGGCAACTCCCATCACTAACATTAAAATTGAGAAAGCTCGAGCACCTTCTTGGGCAGTTGTGCGATCTCTGACGATCGCGCTAGGCAAGATGATGCCCGTGCAACCGCCTAATCCTTGTAGAAAGCGCCAAAAGATAAGTGCTGGAATATTAGGAGATAGTGCAGCACCTAATGATGCAATCGCATAGATCGTAAATCCAATATAGAGAGGGGGTTTTCTACCAAAGCGATCACTTAATGGCCCATAAAATAATTGGCCAATCGTGAGTCCAATAAAAAAACTGCCTAAAGTTAATTCGACGCTACCTGGCCAACCCACGAGATCTTTTTCAATCAGTGGGAAGCTAGGGAGGTACATGTCAATAGATAGAGGGGCAATAGCCGTTAGGATACCTAGAAGGATGAGCCAGCCGGGTAGCCATTGCTTATTTTGTGAGTTTTCCATAATGCTTCATTCGTCAACGAGGCTCAAGGATAAAGCCTTTTCGGTATTTGATGATGATGGATAAAAAAACACCCACCGAGGTGGGTGTGAAAGGTATGTTGTAAACATACGAGGAGACATGGTTGCATAGCAACCACTGCAAATAATAGGGTTATAGGGCGATTTTCACAGTCATCTTATTGACTATCTAGGGGTTTTGGATTGAATTTATAGTTTTTATATCGACTAATGAGAGGGGCTTTGAGTAAACTATTGGCAAATCATGTTTAAATCTTCAAAAACCTTATTAATGCTGCTTTGTTTATGCGTATTCGCATTTAAGGTAGTTGCTACGCAACGATTTATTGAAAATGGTATCAAGCGTGCTCAAATTTATGCCACTTTTCATGACCCATTTCTAGGAGATCAAGCCTCTGCTGTTGTTAAAGTTGTTGGGGGCAAGGGTGCTCCCGTATCTTTTCCAACACCTGTTCTTTTGTCTGCCATTCTTATTGCAATATGTTTATGGATTTCTTGGGGGAGATTGAGGTCTTATTTGCGCCCAATTGTTATTAAATTATTACTATTTTGGTTCTTTCAGAAAATATTTAGACCGCCAAGAGTTGTATATCTTGCCCATTAACTTTTCTAAATTATTTTCTAAAGGATATATATGTTGAACTTATCAAAAATTGGTCTTATCGTTTTCTTAACAGCTGTATTGGGTGCTTGTAGTACTACTTCATTAGATTCAAATAAAGTGGCGTCTGTGGATGTGAGCTCCCAGGCTGGCTACGATCCTATCAATGATCCAAAATCAAGTGTCTATGGCAAGAGAAGTATCTATTTTGATTTTGATAGCTATGCTGTTAAATCTGAGTATCAGTCAGTGATTACAGCGCATGCCCAGTATTTACGTGCTAATAAAGACAAAAAAGCTTCTATTGCCATTCAAGGTAATACTGATGAGCGCGGTACAACTGAGTACAACTTGGCTTTAGGTCAGAAGCGTTCAGAAGCCGTTAAGAAAGCACTTGTTTTGCTAGGTGTTGATCAGGCACAGTTAGAGGCTGTTAGTTTTGGTAAAGAGAAGCCTAAAGCATCTGGTAGCAATGAGCAGGCTTGGAAAGAAAATCGTCGCGCAGATATCGTTTACAAGTAATCTGACGATCTGTTATTCGGCGAATAAAAAGCCGGCACCCAAAGGTGCCGGCTTTATTTTTACTAAAAAAACTTAAATGATCTTTTAAAGATTATTTGCCTTGAAATTCTTTCAAAATGGCATTCAATGTAGCGCTTGGACGCATCACTGCTTTACATTTCTCAGAGTCTGCAAGGTAGTAGCCGCCGATATCTGCCGGCTTACCTTGGGCAGCATTTAACTCAGCAACAATCTTTGCTTCATTCTCAGTGAGTTTTTTAGCTAGAGGAGTGAAGTGAGCTTGCAATGCTTTGTCATCTGTTTGTGCAGCTAATGCTTGTGCCCAGTACATGGCTAAGTAGAACTGGCTACCGCGGTTATCTAGTTCACCTGTACGTGAAGATGGTGACTTTCTATTCTCAAGTAATTGACCTGTTGCATCGTCTAATGTCTTAGCAAGTACTTTTGCTTTGGCATTATTTTTCTTGATGCCTACATCTTCGATGGAAACAGCTAACGCTAAGAACTCACCTAATGAATCCCAACGCAGGTGGTTCTCTTCAACCAATTGCTTCACATGCTTAGGAGCTGAGCCGCCAGCACCTGTTTCAAATAAACCACCGCCAGCCATCAATGGAACGATGGAAAGCATCTTGGCGCTAGTGCCTAATTCCATGATTGGGAAAAGGTCTGTTAGGTAGTCGCGCAGAATGTTACCTGTTACAGAAATCGTGTCTTTGCCGCGCATCACGCGCTCTAATGTGTAACGCATCGCACGAGTTTGAGACATGATCTGAATATCAAGACCTGTTGTGTCGTGATCTTTCAGATAAGTTTTTACTTTTTTGATGAGTTCTGCTTCGTGTGGACGGTACTCATCAAGCCAGAATACTGCTGGTGTATTTGATAGGCGAGCGCGTGTTACAGCTAGTTTCACCCAATCTCTAATTGGCGCATCCTTAACTTGACACATACGCCAGATGTCGCCTTCTTCAACATTTTGCTCTAGCAAAACAGTGCCGTCTGTTGTAACGATGCGAGCAACACCTTCTTCAGGGATTTCAAATGTTTTGTCGTGTGAGCCGTATTCTTCAGCCTGTTGAGCCATCAAACCTACGTTAGGTACAGTACCCATAGTGACAGGGTCAAAGTTGCCATTCGTTTTGCAGAAATTGATCATTTCTTGGTAGATACGCGCAAAGGTGCTTTCAGGCATGATTGCTTTAGTATCTTTTGGTCGACCATCCGCACCCCACATTTTGCCGCCAATACGGATCATTGCTGGCATAGAAGCATCAACAATCACGTCGTTAGGCGAGTGTAGGTTGGTAATGCCTTTAGCTGAATCAACCATTGCTAGTTCTGGGCGGTGTTCGTGGCAAGCGTGAAGATCTTTAATAATCTCTTCGCGTTTAGATTCAGGCAAAGTGCTGATCTTTTCATAAACGCTGCTTAAACCATTGTTGGCATTAACACCTAATTCGGCAAATAATTTTGCGTGTTTTTCGAAAGCTTCTTTGTAGAAAATCTTAACCATGTGACCGAATACGATCGGGTGCGACACTTTCATCATGGTTGCTTTCACGTGGAATGACAACATCACCCCCGTTTTGCGAGCATCTTCAATTTGATCTTCGTAGAATTTGCAAAGAGCTTTTTTGCTCATGTACATGCTGTCGATGATTTCGTCTTGAAGTAAAGAAACCTTTTCTTTTAGAACAATTGTTTTACCGCTCTTGGTGACTAAGTCCATTTTTACATCGCAGGCCTTAGGAACTACCATAGACTTTTCGCTAGAGTAGAAGTCGCCACCGTGCATATGTGATACGTGCGTGCGAGAGGCTTGGCTCCATTCACCCATAGAGTGAGGGTTGTTGCGAGCATAACGTTTTACAGCAGCTGGCGCTCTGCGATCAGAGTTACCTTCGCGTAGAACTGGGTTGACTGCGCTGCCTAAGCACTTTGAATAACGTTTGCGAATTTCTTTTTCTTCATCCGTTTTTGGATCATCAGGGTAATTAGGTATCTTGTATCCGCGATTTTGTAATTCTTTGATAGCGGCCACTAATTGAGGCATGGCAGCGCTAATATTGGGAAGCTTGATAATGTTGGTATCAGGCAATAGCGTTAATCTGCCTAGTTCTGCCAAGTTGTTGGGAACTTTTTGCTCTGCAGTTAAGTAATCAGGGAATTCGGCAAGAATGCGAGCTGCAACAGAAATATCACTAGTCTCTACTTCGATATCGGCTGGCGCAGTAAAGGTTCTGATGATCGGTAAGAATGCACAAGTTGCTAATGCTGGGGCTTCATCGGTCAGCGTATAAATAATCTTTGATTTTTCTGTTGCCATTATTGATATGTCCTCTGGTTTTAGTAGATGTATTAATGCAATTTTTTTGTACTCTTACAGCTTCGCGCCTGATTTTAAGCTCTTAAGCTTTGATTATCCTTACCTAAGCCCATGAAGTGAAGAATTTGTGTGTTTTTTAGGTGAACTTCCCGTGTGATTTTGTGTTTTCTACTGCGGTGTTACAGATTGAGATAAATCTGATTTTTTGTATTAAAAAACATTAAAAATTAACAGAAATTAGAGAAAGTTAATGATTTTTAGATGTAAATATTGAAAATAATAGCCCTAAGGTGAGTATTGGTATATGTGACAAATTTTTCATTTACAATTTCTACATACAAAAAATAATTATTCATATAAAGGAGACCCCATATGAAAAGCAAGGATTTGCAAGATATTTATTTCAGATTTCTAAATTTGGTGCGTTCTATTGAAGAATTGCCTGATTTCCCTAAATTAGATGCTACTGAAAATGAATTATTGAATATGGTTGCAACACAGTGGAAAAAAGGTGAGCGCCTGTTGGTGAGTGATGCTATTGCAATGCGTCAAATTGGTTCCCCAGCTACTTTGCATGCTCGCTTAAAGCAATTGCGCGATAAAGAGATGATTAATTACGTGATTGAAACAGATGGCCGCAAAAAGTATATTGAGCCAACAGATGTTGCCTTGAAGTATTTTTCACAAATTTCAGATTGCATGGTGCAAGCTTCAAAAGCCTAATTTAAAAAATGAATTAGATCCTGCTTTAAAATACGAGAAAAGCGCTACCTAAGTAGCGCTTTTTTATTTGTCCAACACTTTGCCTGGATTCATGAGTGAGTGAGGATCTAGAGCTTGTTTTATGGATTTCATGAGCTGTACTGCTACATCGCCACGATGCCCTAGTAAATAATCCACTTTTTGTTGACCCACACCGTGTTCTGCAGAAATCGAGCCATTGTATTTTTCTACCTCTTTATAAACGATGGCCTGAATTTCTTTCGAGTATGTGGTGAAAAATTCATTAGTTTCTTTTGAACTAGGGCCTGCAATGTTGTAGTGCAGGTTGCCATCACCTAAGTGTCCGTAGTTAATAACCCTAACGCCTGGGTACTGCTGACGTAAAAAAGAATTACAGGTTTCTATAAATGCAGGGATAGCTGAGATGGGAAGGGATACATCGTGTTTGATGTTCTGACCATCATCGGCTTGGGCTAGCGGAATATGTTCTCGCATATCCCAAAATTTTTGTGCTTGAGACAGGTTACTTGCGATTGCAGCATCGGTTGCACAGCCAGATTCGAGCGCTTTTTCAAGAATCGTTTCCATTAATTGCATGGCGTGTTCTTCGCTCTCGTAATCAGATATTTCAACGAGGACTTCGTAGGCGTTGGGGCCTTCGAGTGGACTAGCCAGAGCAGGGTAGTAGTGTTTGAGAAGTGCAAGACTTTCATCTGACATCATTTCAAAGCCGGTCAGCTGTGCTGATGCGCCAGATTGGAACTGATTCAATAATTCAACCGCTCCTTGAGCATCTGGCACGGCTACTAAAGCAGTCCATTGAGCGATGGGGGTTGGGAAAATTTTGATGACAGCTGCCGTAATAATCCCTAAGCTGCCTTCTGCACCAATAAACAGGTCTTTTAAGTCATATCCTGTGTTGTCTTTGCGTAGACCTCTAAGGCTATTCAAGATTTCTCCAGAAGGGAGTACGACCTCTAGCCCTAAACATAGTTCGCGAGTATTGCCATAACGTAGTACAGCTGTGCCGCCCGCATTGGTGGCAAGGTTGCCGCCAATGGTGCAGCTACCTTCTGACCCTAGGCTAAGCGGGAAATAGCGATTGGCTGCTGACGCGGCTTCTTGCACATTTTTTAAGATGCAGCCCGCCTCTACGGTCATGGTCTGGTTGGCAATATCTACTGAGCGTACATGATTCATGCGTTGCAAGGAAATAACCACTTGTCGACCTGTGGGGTTGGGCGTGGCGCCACCGCACATGCCGGTGTTGCCCCCTTGTGGCACGATGGCAACCTGATTGGCTACGCATAGCTTAACAATATCTGATACTTCTTGAGTATTGGCTGGGCGTAGTGCTGCAATGGCTTGTCCCTTATAGCGTTTGCGCCAATCAATTAAATAAGGGTCTAAATCACTTGGGTTGGTGATGACTTGTTCTGCGCCAACAATTGTTTGTAGCGCGTTAATCAATGCTGAATCAGATAGGCTCATGATGGTTCGATTCTTCCAAAGCTTTTTTCAGTTTGGCTTGTTTCTTCAGAGGTTTTAAATAGGCAAGTAGTGCGACATAGGCAATTAAGCTAAGTACCACCTCTAGGCCTGCTAAATAAGCTGATAACCCAATATCATTCAACCGGGTCACGCCTTCAATAAAATACAACATGATGAGCATCGATGCCCATTGCATGGTGTAACTGCGCCCTTGCCAAATGCCTTTGAGGGCAAATAACAGGGGTATAACTTTAATGACAGCCCATGAGCCGCCCGGTTTAATGGGGGCTAAGATGCTCTCCCACAAAATACACAGGACGATCAAGGCGAACCAACTTAACCATGCGCTAATGCGCCATGATTCTTTCGGTGGCGAGATATCTTGTGGGATTGATGATGTTGACATGACGGCCTTTAAGCTAATTTCAGCGCTATCTCAGCAAGGCGTTTGCCTTGTGCAATGGCTAATTTTTTTTCATCAGAAGAGATGGGGGCTGAACCATCCGTCTTCGCATAGTGCGTTACCCCATAAGGTGACCCACCTGTTTGCGTGCTCATCAGCTCTGGATTGTTATAGGGTAGGCCAACGATCACCATGCCGTGGTGCATGAGTGGAATCATCATGGATAGCAAAGTGCTTTCTTGCCCACCATGCATACTGCCTGTGCTAGTAAACACAGCTGCTGGTTTGCCTATCAATGCGCCAGAGAGCCATTGCGATGTGGTGTTATCTAAAAAATACTTCATGGCAGATGCCATATTGCCAAATCGAGTGGGAGAACCTAACGCTAAACCGATGCATTCCTCCAAGTCTTTATGTTCCACATAAGGAGGTCCTGAGGCAGGGATTTCTGCTTCTGTTGCTTCGCTGGTAGCTGAGACAGATGGCACCGTTCTGATGCGCGCCGTGGCACCTGGTATGCTTTCAATGCCTTCCGCGATTAGTTCAGCCAGTTGGCGCGTAGCACCGTTACGCGAGTAATACATTACTAAAATAGTGCCTTTGATATCTTTGGTCATATTTAGGAATTTCTACATATTTTCAGTATTTGCTTATGATAGAGCCGTGCAAGTAATTCATCATAAAGATTCTATCCTCGATTTCCTCCGCTATATGCGCCGCTGCGCTAAAGGAGGGCGTATTAATGAGTTGGCAGCAAGCCTGTCCTTTACGACGATTTTGTCGCTCGTGCCTATGGTGACCGTCGCCTTTTCTTTGTTGGCAGTGTTGCCCCGTTTTTTACATTTAAGAAAAGCCTTCCAAAATTGGCTCTCGGATAATTTAATTCCGGGCAATATTGGTGACCCGATCCTCTTATATCTCAATCAATTTGCATTAAAAGCAAAGGGTTTAACGATTTTCGGTTCTTTAGGTTTAATAATCGGTGTTTTCTTTACGTTATTAACAGTTGAGAACGCATTTAATCGTATTTGGGGGGTGCAACATCCTAGGCCATTTATCAAGCGGATTGGCATTCATTTGGTAGCAACAACGATGGGCCCATTATTGTTGGGCGGAAGTATTTACTTAAGCTCGATGCTGCTCAGTGCATCTAATGGCTTAATTGGCCCTTTAAGTACAAGCTTTGATTTCGTGGCTTCGGTATTCCCAATTTTGTTGTCCACGTTATCGTTTGGGCTGGTTTATAAAATTTTGCCTTACGAGAAGATTGAATGGCAGGATGCTTTTTGGGGTGGGGCATTTGCTGCGGTCGTGTTTGAGCTAGCTAAATTTGCCTTCACTTGGTTTGCAACTAGCTTCCCTTTATATCGAACGGTGTATGGCGCATTTGCGATTCTCCCTTTGTTCTTAGTTTGGATTTATCTAACCTGGTGGGTGACTTTAGCTGGCGCAACTTTGGTGGCTAATTTGCCCATTATGAGGGCTTGGGAGAAGGGGCGAGAGGCTCCAGTGCAACATCCAGGAGTGGGGTAAGCCCTGATGCTTGGGCTATAGCCACTCTAGGTAGCTGCTGATAGACTAGTGCTAAGTCATTTGTCATTAGATAGAGGAGTCAGTATGAAAGTTAGCGATATTTTGCGTGTAAAAGGCGGTACGCTTTATACAGTTTCTCCAGATACATCTTTATCGGCAGCTGTTCATGTGATGGCAGAAAAAGATATCGGCTCCTTAGTGGTAGTAGAGTACTCCAAGATTGTGGGTATTCTGACATTCCGTGAAGTTATTGACACCTTAGCTAAAGAACATGGCACCCTAGGTCACACGCATGTACGTGAAGTGATGGACCAATCACCTTTAACAACCACGCCAGAAACAGATTTAGATGATGTGCGTCGGATGATGTTAGAAAAGCATGCACGTTATTTGCCAGTGATGGATGGCTCAACATTAATGGGGTTGATCTCTTTTTATGACGTTGCTAAGGCTGTAGTTGAAGCTCAAAGTTTTGAAAACACGATGTTGAAAGCTTACATTCGTGATTGGCCTGCTGAAGAGCCTCAGGCTGAATCTAAATAAGCCATTAATAGAAAATTCAATAAATGAAGGTCAAAATAGACCTTCATGCCTGACCAATGCCATAATGTAGGTATGGCAGGAAGCTCACTCGGACATTTATTTACTATCACCACATTTGGTGAATCTCACGGACCAGCAATTGGTGCCGTGGTGGATGGTTGCCCTCCCGGCATGTTGTTGTCGGTTGAGGATATTCAAGGTGATTTAGATCGCCGCAAGCCAGGCACTTCTCGGCATGTGACCCAAAGACAAGAAGCAGATCAAGTGGAGATCCTTTCTGGGGTCTTTGAAGGTAAAACAACGGGGACTCCCATTGCTTTATTGATTCGCAACACGGATCAGCGTAGTCAAGACTACGGTGATATTTTGGATACTTTCAGACCTGGTCATGCCGATTACACCTATTGGCATAAATATGGCATTCGTGACCCGCGAGGCGGTGGTCGTTCATCAGCTCGTTTAACTGCGCCCGTGGTTGCAGCTGCTGCTGTTGCTAAGAAGTGGCTCGCAGAAAAATATGGCATGGAGTTTTATGGCTACATGACTCAATTGGGTGATGTAGAGATTCCATTTGAGAGTAAAGAGGAAATCGCTAAGAATCCATTCTTTGCGCCTAATGCAACGGTTCTTCCTAAGCTCGAAAGTTACATGGATGATTTGCGTAAGGCGGGAGATTCTTGTGGTGCTCGCTTAACAGTGGTTGCTAAGGGAGTGCCAGTTGGTTTGGGCGAGCCCTTATTTGATAAGTTGGATGCTGATATTGCTCATGCCATGATGGGAATTAATGCGGTAAAGGGTGTTGAGATTGGCGCTGGCTTTAAGTGTGTAACGCAAAAGGGTAGTGAGCACGGCGATGAGATTTTCCATGATGGTTTTGCAACAAATCATGCTGGTGGGGTTTTGGGTGGTATTAGCAGTGGTCAAGATGTCGTGGTTTCCATTGCCATTAAGCCTACCTCGTCGATTATGTCGCCTAAGCAATCAATTAACCGAGCAGGTGAGTCCGCAGTAGTTCAGACAAAAGGGCGCCACGATCCTTGTGTAGGTATTCGTGCAACACCTATTGCTGAAGCGATGTTGGCATTGGTTATCATGGATCATGTCTTGCGCTATCGCGCACAGTGTGGCGACGTAGTGGTTGATACGCCGCGTGTTCCAGCGCAACGCGCTTAATCTTAGAGTGCTGCTATGACCGGTCTAGTGCGGCTGGCTTTCGCAGCATTTTTCTTTTTTTATTTCACTTATATTGGTTTGATGTCGCCCTATGCAAGCTTGTACTTTGCAAGCTTGCACTACAGCGCTATTGAAATTGCGGCGTTGATGTCGATGTTTCAAGTAACTCGAATACTTGGACCATTTGCTTGGGGTTGGTTGGCTGATATCAAGCGCGATCGTTTAGGCATTATTCGCATCACATCATTATTGGCGTGCTTTATTTTTTCAGCTATTTTTTATATCGATAGTTATTGGGCATTACTGATTTGGATGTTTTTATTAAATACAGTCATTAGTAGTTTGATGCCTTTGGGGGAGGCGGCAACTATTCATGCGCTTTATAAAGATAATACCTTTGATCAACGTTATGGCCGGTTGAGGTTGTGGGGTTCTATTGGTTTTATTGTGATGGTGATGGGTGCTGGCGCTTGGTTTGAGGTTCACGGTATACAAAGCTTGCCTTGGTTTGGTATGGCAGCACTAGTTATTTTGGCTATATTGGCTAGAACTTTAAAAGAACCTCCTATGGAAGCGGTTCATCACGTGACAACCAGTTTTTGGCATGTTTTAAATCACCATCATGTACGATGGTTTTTGTCCGCTAACTTCTGGATGATTTTTGGTCATGCCGCTTTATATGTTTTCTATTCGCTTTATTTGGATCGATTAGGATATTCAAAAGCAGAGATTGGTTTATTTTGGATGCTAGGTGTTTTAGCCGAAGTCATTTTTTTCTATTTTCAAAATAGTTTCTTTAAAAGATTTAGTGCTAGAAATATTTTGATGGCCTCTTATCTCATCATGGTAGTGCGTTTCTTGATGATTGCTTATTGGCCAAATACCTTTGTATTGGTCGTTGCGCAAATCATGCATGCAGCGACGTTTGGAGCTCACCATAGCGCTAGCTTAAAAATGCTACAGACATGGTTTTCTGGACATTTGCAGGCGAGAGGGCAGGCTCTGTATACGACGGTTTCTTATGGTATTGGTGGTACGGTGGGTGGTTTAGCTGCGGGTTGGGTTTGGGAAAGTTTTGGGCCGGAGCATGTTTTCGGTTTGGCCGCAGTGAGTGGCTTAGTTGGCTACTTGTGTATTAAGCAAGTAAAGACTTGAGTGTTGTTGATTAACTTTAAAGAAGTATTAATATTTCTTGAAGCTAAAAACATCTATGATGGCTAATTGGCTCGTATCAATTTTTACTTGCACAGCTTGAACTAAGCTTGCCCCAGGCACAATCATGCGCAAAATATTAGGGACGGTAGAGCCATCTTTATTTTGTATAGGCTGGTCTACTTTGAATTGGTGTGAATCCCCTTGAATGAGTAAAACGGGTTTTTTATAGGATGTTGCTAGCAGAGCTACCGTGTTGATGAAATCCTTAAAACCGGAGTTCTGTGGAATCCTAGGGTCGGAAATATCAGATTGCATTGCAATCACAAGAGCTAAGCTTCGCTTAGCTTTAGCAAGTTTGAAGCCATCTTTCAGCCACGCCATATTGGCGGCATTTCTATGTTTATATTCTTCTATAGCACCAGGAACATCGGGGTCTAAATTATTGTTAGAGCCCACCTGATTGATGGTGATGAAAGTTACTTCATTGGTTGTCCACCGCGCATTTTCAACATAGGAGCTGTAGGAGCGTAAGAGGTCGCTTTCTCGCTCAAGTTTCATTTTCCTTTGGCCTAAGCTAGCTGCATCAGCAAAGAAAAGTGTGCGTAGCTTTTGTAGCCTTTCTAGTTGATTGTATGATCCATTAGAGGCTCTGTGGCAATCGGTCCACTCATTATCTCCTGGGGTATAGATGAGCGGTTCATCAAACTCATCAAACAGTTTTTTTACAGATAGGAAACGCTCATCACTGCAGGTGTTGGCCCCACTTTTAATGTCGCCTACATGAATGGTGAATTGAGATGAGGTATCTGCATTAATTTTTTTAATTAAAGTGCTAAAGGCATCATCACTGAAATAAGGTTGGTCGCCAATGGCTGTGAACGTTAGTTCTGTTGCATATGCGGAAAAGCTGCAGCAAGCTGCAGCTATCCACGTTAGTAAATATTTTTTAGACAAGTGTATTGAGGTTAAAAGTGAATAAGTGTTGGTGCAAAAATGCCTAATCCACTTAGTGCTAATGAAATAACGCCTAGTCCACCCGCCACCAAGCCTAAGGCGCTCACGCCAGTAATGATGGTGGCTGAGGCCAAAACAATCGCTACTTGTAGGATGCCTGAGGCAATTTCTACAAAGTGGTATTTGTGCATGTATAAATCTCGCGTTGCTTCAGCTGCTTTGGCTCTTGCTGCTAATTCTTTACGACCTTCACCTGTTTCAGGTTCTGAGTCATAACGTTTTGCAGCAGCATCCCATTTCTCAATGGCAGCAGCTGTTTTTGAGTCAGCTGTTTTGCCGGTTAGTTGAGTGCTTTCTACCGTTAGTTTGGTGACGGTGGAGCGAATGGTCTTGGCTTGAAAGAAAGACCATAAATTAGAGGCTTCAATCTGTTTGGTAAGCACTTCTGTCTGGTAGGCTTTACTCATAGTTTCGCTGATAGCCAATAGCAGTGCAAGAATGGAAATTAATAAAGCAATCTTTTTATTAGATGGATCTACGTGACCATGACCTGACATAGGAGCTCCTATTTTTTTATTAAAACCCTGTTGAGAAAATGGCTTCAAATAATTGAGGCCATTTAATGTAACTCAAATATTACATGCCTGAATAATTAGGGCCACCTGTACCTTCTGGTGTGACCCAGACGATATTTTGAGTGGGGTCCTTGATATCGCAAGTTTTACAGTGCACACAGTTTTGTGCATTGATTTGTAATTTTTTGCCATCATCAGCTTCGATGAATTCATAAACTCCAGCTGGGCAGTATCGCTGTTCTGGACCTGCGAAAACGGCTAAATTAGTTACAACGGGCACGGCTTCATTTTTTAAGGTGAGGTGTGCCGGCTGATTTTCTTCATGATTGGTGTTGGAAATGAATACCGAAGATAAGCGGTCAAAGCTAATTTGACCGTCTGGTTTTGGATATTGAATCGGCGTGCATTGTGCCGCTGGTTTTAAGCACTCATGGTCTGCATGGGTATTGTGTATGGTCCAAGGGATGTTGCCACCTAACAGTTTTTGTTCAATGCCCACCATCAATGTGCCAAGGTATAAACCTTTAGCCATCCACGGTTTGAAGTTGCGAGCTTTATTAAGTTCTGTGTGTAGCCAGCTCTTTTTGAACGCAGTTGGGTAGGCTAAGAGTTCATCAGCTGAGCGGCCAGCGGTGACAGCATCGAAGGCTGCCTCGGCAGCCATCATGCCAGTCTTAATGGCGGCGTGACTACCTTTGATGCGTGAGGCATTTAGGAAGCCTGCTTCGCAACCAATCAGTGCTCCGCCTGGGAAGACTGTTTTGGGAAGGCTGTTTAATCCGCCAGCAGTGATAGCGCGTGCGCCATAACTAATGCGTTTACCACCTTCGAAGAATTGGCGAATGCTTGGATGTGTTTTATAGCGTTGGAACTCCTCAAAGGGACTGAGATAAGGGTTGCCATAAGAAAGGCCTACTACAAAGCCAACCGCTACTTGATTATTTTCTAGGTGATAAAGGAATGACCCACCATAGGTGTCAGATGTTAGTGGCCAACCGGCAGTATGGATAACTAAACCTTCTTGATGTTTGGCCGGATTGATTTCCCAAAGTTCTTTGATGCCAATGCCATAGCTTTGAGGATCTTTGCCCGCATCAAGACCGTACTTTTGGATGAGTTGTTTGCCTAGGTGACCTCGAGATCCTTCCGCAAATAAAGTGTATTTCGCACGAAGCTCCATGCCTAATTGGAAATTTTCTGTTGGGGCGCCATCTTTCCCGACGCCTAAATTGCCAGTGGCAACGCCTAGTACTTCGCCTGATTCGCCATAAATAATTTCTGCTGCAGGAAAGCCAGGGAAAATTTCAACGCCAAGATTTTCAGCTTCTTGGCCTAGCCAACGGGTGAAGTTTGATAGGCTAACAATGTAGTTGCCATGATTTTGAAAGCAAGCAGGCAGCATCCAGTTAGGTGTCGTGAAAGATTTGCTTTCAGTTAAGAACATGAAGCGATCTTCTGTCACCTCTGTGTGAAGTGGCGCGCCTTTTTCTTTCCAGTTAGGAATTAGCTCGTTAATTCCAATGGGATCCATAACCGCGCCTGAAAGTATATGAGCGCCTACCTCAGAGCCTTTTTCAAGGACGCATACCGAAACATCTTGACCTTTTTCTGCAGAGAGCTGCTTTAAGCGAATGGCAGCGGATAAACCTGCTGGACCCCCACCGACGACAATAATGTCGTAATCCATCGATTCTCTAGGACCAAATTGCTCAAGAATCTCTTTGCTTGTACTCATTCATGCTCTCCAAAGTTGTGCAGGGTCAAGGCAATTAATGCCTCTTTTGACACATTAAATACATCCCTCGAACATACTATAACGGCATAGTAATGGAGACAGTCGTGTTGTTTACTATTCTTATCCCTAGAGGTAATTGGCTGGGAATCCCGAGCTGGGTGATTTCTAGCAATTAGAATATAGATACATGTGATATATATAAAATTTTCTTGATCGTCGTATTCTTGCCAAGTTAATTGATTTATATAGGATTTTTAGTGAGTTGGCACATAGCTTGCTTAGTTAAAAAGCAGGTTATTTTTAAATCAATAGGGAGTTTTTAATGAATAAGGTTTTCGGTTCGGCAAAAGAAGCCTTGGCTGATATCGTCAAAGATGGCCAAACTCTTGCTGTGGGTGGTTTTGGTTTGTGCGGTATTCCAGAAGCATTAATTGCTGCTTTGCGTGATACGGGCGTTAAGAATCTAACGGCTATTTCAAATAACGCTGGTGTTGATGGCTTTGGTTTGGGTCAACTATTAGAAACGCGTCAAATTAAGAAAATGATTTCATCTTATGTTGGTGAAAATAAAGAATTTGAGCGTCAGTATTTGGCAGGTGAGCTTGAGTTGGAATTTACACCGCAAGGTACTCTAGCTGAAAAGTTGCGTGCAGGTGGTTGTGGTATTCCAGCCTTCTTTACTAAAACGGGTGTTGGCACGATTGTCGCTGAGGGTAAAGAAATTAGAGAGTTTGATGGCGAGAAATATGTCATGGAAAGATCATTGGTGGCAGATATTGGCTTAGTAAAAGCATGGAAAGCAGATAAAGCAGGTAATCTAATTTATCGCCATACGGCTCGTAATTTCAACCCGATGTGTGCCATGGCGGGTAAATTAACTGTTGTTGAGGTTGAAGAGATTGTTGAGAACGGTACATTTGAACCAGCGGATGTTCATACGCCAAGTATTTATGTGCACCGTATCGTATTGAATAAGCATCCAGAGAAGCGCATTGAACAGCGCACGGTTACTAAAGTTTAAGGGGTAGATCATGGCATGGACTCGTGACGAGATGGCTGCGCGTGCAGCAAAGGAACTAAAAGACGGTTACTACGTTAATTTAGGTATTGGTTTGCCAACATTGGTTGCTAACTATGTTCCAAAAGATATTGAGGTCTGGCTTCAATCTGAAAATGGTTTATTAGGTATTGGGCCTTTTCCGACTGATGACAAAGTGGATGCTGACTTGATTAATGCCGGTAAACAAACGATTACCACTTTGCCTGGCTCTGCCATTTTTTCTTCCGCAGATTCCTTTGGCATGATTCGTGGCGGCAAAATTAACATCGCTATTTTGGGTGCGATGCAAGTTAGTGAGAAAGGTGATTTGGCTAACTGGATGATCCCTGGCAAGATGGTTAAAGGCATGGGCGGCGCTATGGATTTGGTGGCTGGTGTGAAACATGTGGTGGTATTGATGGAGCACGTGGCTAAGAAAAAAGATGGCACAGAGGATATCAAGATCTTGAAGGAATGTAACTTGCCACTAACTGGTATGGGTGTTGTTAATCGAATCATTACAGACCTTGCTGTCATCGATGTGACATCGGCTGGTATGAAGTTGATTGAGTTAGCTCCTGGCGTTAGCAAAGAAGAGGTGGTTGCTAAAACAGGCTGCCCATTAGATGTCAGCGCAGTTTAAAAGGGTATTGTCAAATGAGTGTTCACCACGCTAGCCATTTACATGCCCATAAAAAGGGTGATGCACAGCATTTACATTATCGAGAAGAGCGCAAGTTAGGCATTCTTCTAACGGCGCTGTTGTTAACTTTTTTGTTTGCGGGCGTCGAAGTCATTGCTGGCTTTTGGGCTGAGTCTTTGGCTTTAATTTCTGATGCGGGGCATATGGTGACCGATGCGGCGTCTTTGGGATTAGCTTTATTGGCGCAAGTGATTGCAAAGCGCCCCCCATCTGCTAAACATTCTTTTGGGTTTGGCCGCGCTGAGTCTTTGGCGGCCTTTGTCAATGGCTTGGCAATGTTGTTGTTGGTGGTGTGGATCAGCGTGGAAGCTTTAAGTCGCTTTAATACGCCGCATGAGGTGCAAGGTCAGACTGTGACGATTGTTGCTGCTTTGGGTTTGTTCATTAATATTGTGGTGGCATGGGTTTTATCTAAAGATAAGAAAAGCGTTAATACAAGAGCTGCTTTGGTGCATGTGATGGGCGATTTATTGGGATCTGTTGCTGCATTAATTGCAGGTGTGGTGATTCAATACACGGGCTGGATGCAGATTGACCCGATTCTTTCTTTATTTGTATGTGTCTTAGTTTTGCGCTCAACTATTGATGTATTGAAAGAGTCTTATCACTTCTTGATGCAAGGGGTGCCTCATCACATTAATTATGTTGCTGTAGGTTCAGATCTTCGTGCTGTACCAGGAGTGCTTGCGGTACATGATTTACATGTTTGGGAAATGACGCCAGGCGAGCCTGCATTAATTGGTCATGTGGAAATTAGAGATTTGCAGGATTGGCCTGAGACTCTAAGAAGGATTCATTTGGTGTTGCGAGATAAGCATCAAATTGATCATGTGACTTTGCAGCCAGAGATGCCTAGTTAAGATTATTAAAAATTTTTCGTATTAAGTATTTATAGAGCTTTATCTCATTTCATCGTACTTGGAGTTATTTTTATGGGCATGTTAAACGGTAAAACAGCATTGGTCACAGGGTCTACTAGCGGTATTGGCTTGGGTATTGCAAAAGCTTTTGCTGAGCAGGGCGCTAATATTGTGATGAATGGTTTTGGTGATAGTGCAGCAGCTATTGCAGAAGTAAAAGCGTTGGGTGTTGATGTTGAGTACCATGGTGCCGATATGAGCAAAGCTTCAGAGATTGAAGACATGATGGCCTTTGCTGAAAAACGATTTGGTGCGGTAGATATTTTGGTTAATAACGCAGGTATTCAGCATGTTGCCAATATTGAAGATTTTCCAGTGGATCGTTGGGATGCCATTATTGCGATTAACTTGAGCTCAGCATTTCATACAACACGTTTAGCTTTGCCTAAAATGAAGCAGCGTGATTGGGGTCGCATTATCAATCTAGCTTCTGTGCATGGATTGGTCGCTTCTGCTCAAAAATCTGCTTATGTCGCAGCAAAGCATGGCATCGTAGGTTTAACAAAAGTTACAGCTTTAGAAACTGCGCAAACGGGAGTGACTTGTAATGCAATTTGCCCAGGGTGGGTCTTAACACCATTGGTGCAAAAGCAAGTTGATGCACGTGCAGAACGTGATGGTTTAACTAATGATCAAGCTAAAAAAGCTTTGCTATCAGAAAAACAGCCTTCAGGTGAATTTGTGACGCCTGAGCAATTGGCTGCTTTAGCCGTATTTTTCTGTAGTCCTGCTGCAACGCAAATTCGTGGTGTGGCTTGGAATATGGATGGTGGCTGGGTTGCTCAGTAATGATTAAGAAGCTGCTTAAACGCCTGTTTGGTTTTAAAGAGAATATCTCTGATGAGAGAGGTGTTGTAGCAGAAGTTGTATCTGATCCACTACCCATTCCAGTGGAGGAGGCGGTAGATCTTGCTGATACTCTTTCGAGAATAGGTTATGTTCAGTGTGCCAGTCCGTCAGGTTTGCATAAGATGGCTTATCACGAGTGGGGAAATCCAGATAATCCAAATGTCTTGATTTGTGTTCATGGATTAACGCGTCGCGGTAGTGATTTCACGGTACTAGCTCGCGCACTGAGTGACCACTATCGAGTAATTTGCCCTGATATCGTTGGACGTGGCGATTCAGATTGGTTAGCTAATCCCATGCTATACGGTATCCCTCAGTATGTTGCTGACATGATGGCCTTAATTACTCAGCTTGGCTTGGGTAAAGTGGATTGGTTTGGCACATCGATGGGCGGATTGATTGGCATATTTATGGCAGCTCAAGAGCATTCGCCTATTCGCCGTATGATTCTTAATGATGTGGGCCCAAGAATTGAGCCTGCTGCTTTAAGTCGTTTGGGTGATTATGTTGGTAAGCCTCTGAGTTTCCCGACTAAAAAAGAAGGTTTGATTTACTTAAATCGTATTTGTGCCCCATTTGGCACATTTCCGCCTGAGCAATGGAAGGCTTATAACGGACCTCATTTGATTAAGCGTGGAGACACTTGGATCTTGCACTATGACCCTAGCATTTCAAAACCTTTTGAAGCTTTAAGTTCTGCTACAGCCATCGTTGGGGAAATGATGACCTGGAAAGCTTATGATGCTATTGCTGCAGATATGTTGATTGTGCGTGGTGGTGATTCCGATTTGTTATCAGCTAAAACCGTTGCTGAAATGTGTCAGCGTAATCCGCGCGCTAGAAGTATTGAAATCCCTGGTGTTGGTCATGCGCCTGCATTTATTACACCAGAACAGGTATCCTTAGTACGTGAGTTCTTTATCTAATTTCGACCTTTTGTTTGGTGAGGATGCAAATGCCCATGCGGTGGGCGTGAAGACCATTCTCGCCTCTTTAAAGTTGGATGATGCTAGTTGTATTGCTGCGGAATATTTAAATTCTCAATTAGGCAAAGAGGCTTTAGAAAAACAATTGGGTTCTGAGGTGACCCAGTTAATTTTGGGTTATCGCGGTTTACGTGCTGCGCAATTAAAGATTGCTAGGCAGCCGGCTAATAAGTTAGGTCAAAGTGCCCAAATGCAAGTGGAAGTTTTGCGCAAAATGTTATTGGCGTTTGCGCATGATTTACGAGTGGTTCTTTTGCATCTCGCTTCAGTGCTTCAAACGCTTCGTTGGGTTACCTCACAACGTATTGAGGTTCGATCTGATTGGGCTCAAGACATTCTCGATGTTGATGCCACGTTGGCTAATCGCTTAGGTATCTGGCAAATTAAATGGGAAATGGAAGATTTAGCTTTCCGTTGCTTGGCGCCTGATACGTATAAACAGATTGCTCAATTATTGGATTCAAAACGTGTGGAGCGAGAGGATTTTGTTTTACAAGTGATGAATCGTTTGCAGCAGGAGTTAAAAGGCGCGCGCATAGAGGGTGATGTGCAGGGGCGGCCTAAGCATATCTATAGCATCTGGAAGAAGATGCAAGGGAAGGCCTTAGATTTTGCGCAACTATATGATGTTAGAGCTTTTCGTATCTTAGTCAATGACATCAAAGATTGCTATGCAGTTTTAGGAATTGTTCATCATATTTGGCAGCCAATTCCCAAAGAATTTGATGATTACATTGCACGTCCCAAGCCTAACGGATATCAATCGTTACATACGGTGGTGATGGATGCTGACGGTGTTTCTTTTGAGGTGCAAGTTAGAACCCATGAGATGCATCAGCAGGCTGAGTATGGTGTGGCTGCTCATTGGCGCTATAAAGAGGCTGGTAAACAAGGTTACTCTGGCACAGTGAGCGCTAAGACTGAATATGATCAAAGAATCGCTTGGGCTAGACAGTTAATTGCTTGGAAAGAAGATGCTTGGGATCAGCTCAAGGGTCAAGAGTTAGATGAGCAAATTTATGTCTTAACCCCCTTGGGGCAGGTAATTCCTTTACAGCAGGGTGCCACGCCCATTGATTTTGCTTATTCGGTACACACTGATTTAGGTCATCGGTGCCGTGGTGCACGCGTGGATGGTGCGATGGTGCCATTGGATACGACTTTAAAAAATGGTCAGACAGTAGAGGTTGTTTCTGTTAAGCAGGGTGGACCTTCTTTGGATTGGTTAAATCCTGAGCGAGGTTATTTAGCTACACATCGTGCAAGAAGTAAGGTGCGTGCTTGGTTTAATGCTCAGCAGGCAGAGCAAGAGGACTCTAAGGGGGCGCCACCCTTGGAGGAGGTGCCTAAGCCTGATTTACCAGAAATTATCCTTCGTAAAAGTAAAGCCAAAGCAGGGCGTGGTGATGTATTGGTGGTTGGCGTAGATTCATTATTAACGCAACTATCAAGGTGTTGTCGCCCAGTGCCGCCTGACCTGATTAGTGGTTTTGTAACGAGGGGTCGTGGGGTGTCGATTCACCGCCAAGATTGCAGTACATTTAAGCAACTGTTGGCAAGGGCTCCTGAGAGGGTGGTTTTAACTGAGTGGGGTGTTCGTGCTACCCACCAGTCAAAAGCACTGTTCCCTGTTGATGTTGCATTAATTGCTGTTGATCGACAAGGTTTGTTAAGAGATATTTCGGAGGTGTTTTCACGTTTAAAAATAAACGTAACAGGCGTCAAAACCCAGTCGCGTAAAGGCTTGGCGAGTATGCAATTCACTATTGAAATACCGTCAACAGATGGTTTACAAACAGCCATTGCTGCTTTAATGGAAGTGAAGGGTGTCACAGAAGCAAGAAGAAAGTAACCGATAAGTGATAAACTTGCGGTCTTAATAGGCTCGTAGCTCAGTTGGTTAGAGCGCTACCTTGACATGGTAGAGGTCGTTGGTTCGATTCCAATCGAGCCTACCAACGAATTTGAATGTACATTGAGATGTAGATAGGCGCGGAAAGCCCTAGGTTCCGAAAAAAGATCCCAGAGCACCGCGCTATTTTTTTGGAGTAAGTTCATGGTTGTTGTCACATTACCTGATGGGTCAAAGCGCGAGTACGTGGCTCCTTTAACTGTGTCTGACGTGGCGCAAAGTATTGGTGCTGGTTTGGCAAAGGCTGCTTTAGCAGGTAAGGTTAATGGTCAACTGGTCGATACGAGCTACTTGATTCACGCAGACGTTAATTTAGCCATTGTTACTGATAAGGATCCTGAAGGCCTTGAAGTGATCCGTCATTCAACGGCGCATTTATTGGCTTATGCGGTTAAAGAACTCTATCCAGAAGCTCAGGTAACCATTGGGCCAGTCATTGAATCTGGTTTTTATTACGATTTTGCGTATAGCCGACCATTTACACCAGACGATTTGGTTGCGATTGAAAAGCGCATGGCTGAACTGGCTAAAAAAGATGAGAAGGTTGAGCGTCGTGTGGTGCCACGTGATGAGGCGGTCAAGTTTTTTAAAGGCTTAGGCGAAAACTATAAAGCCGAGTTAATTGAAAGCATCCCTTCTAATGAAGATGTCTCTTTGTATTCTGAAGGTGGTTTCACTGATTTGTGCCGCGGTCCTCATGTGCCTTCCACTGGTAAGTTAAAAGTATTTAAGTTAATGAAAGTTGCTGGCGCTTATTGGCGTGGCGATAGCAATAACGAAATGTTGCAACGTATTTACGGTACGGCTTGGACCAAGAAGGAAGATCAAGAGGCTTATCTTCATATGTTGGAAGAGGCTGAGAAGCGTGATCACCGTAAATTAGGTAAACAGTTAGATTTATTCCATTTCCAAGAAGAAGCTCCTGGGCTTATTTTCTGGCATCCAAAGGGTTGGACTATTTGGCAGCAGGTGGAGCAATATATGCGTCGCGTGTACCAAGATAATAATTATTTGGAAGTAAAAGCTCCGCAGATCTTAGATCGTGCTTTATGGGAAAAATCTGGGCATTGGGAAAACTATAAAGACAATATGTTTACCACGGAGTCTGAGAATCGCGCTTATGCATTAAAGCCGATGAATTGCCCAGGCCATGTTCAAATTTATAACGCAGGTTTACATAGCTATCGTGAGTTGCCGCTACGTTATGGTGAGTTTGGTCAGTGTCATCGCAATGAGTCCTCAGGTGCTTTGCATGGTTTGATGCGAGTGCGTGGCTTTACTCAAGATGATGGGCATATTTTCTGTACGGAAGATCAGATTCAGTCAGAGGTGGCAGCGTTTGACCAGGCGGTTCGATCTGTTTATAACGATTTTGGGTTTACTGAAGTCGCCGTTAAATTAGCGCTTCGTCCTGCCAAGCGGGTGGGAGATGATGCTATTTGGGATAAAGCTGAGGAAGCTCTTAGAAATGCACTAAAGGCATCTAATCAAACTTGGGAAGAGTTGCCAGGTGAAGGGGCTTTTTATGGACCTAAGATTGAGTATCACCTAAAAGATTCTATCGGTCGCTCATGGCAATGTGGCACGATGCAGGTTGATTTTTCTATGCCGCTTCGTTTGGGGGCGGAATATGTTTCTGCCGATAATGATCGTAAAGTGCCAGTCATGTTGCATCGTGCGATTGTGGGTTCTTTAGAGCGATTTATCGGAATTTTGATCGAAAATCATGCTGGCGCTTTGCCAACTTGGCTTGCACCAACTCAGTGCGTAATCATGAATATTTCAGGAAATTCAGCAGAATATGCCGAAAAAGTTCAGCAAATCCTCAAAAAACAAGGGTTTAGAGCAGAGTCTGATTTGCGAAATGAGAAAATTACGTTTAAAATTCGAGAACACGCTTTGCAGAAAATTCCTTATCTACTGGTTGTAGGGGATAAAGAAAGTGATGCAAATGCGGTGGCCGTACGCGCCAGAGGTGGTGTTGATTTAGGTGTAATGCCTATCGACGACTTCATTGCCCGACTCCAACAGGATGTATCCCAGAAGGTCGGACCCCAGCTAGTCTGAGGTGAGTAAGGTCTTGTTAAAAATTTTTGAAGGAAACGCGAAATAGCTACTGAGAAAACGCATCGTATTAACCGGGAAATTACTGCCCCCGAAGTACGATTGATTGGCAACGATAGTGAACCACTAGGTGTGGTGAAATTAGCCGAAGCTTTAAGACAGGCGGAAGAGAGTGAATTAGATTTGGTGGAGATTGCCCCAACGGCAGAGCCTCCAGTTTGTCGTGTGATGGATTACGGCAAATTTAAATACCAAGAAGCTAAGAAGGCTCATGAAGCGAAGTTAAAGCAAAAGGTTATCCAGGTTAAGGAAATTAAGTTCCGTCCTGGCACTGATGACGGTGATTACAACGTTAAGTTGCGCAATCTAATGAAGTTCTTAGAAGAAGGTGATAAAACAAAAATCACTTTGCGTTTTCGAGGTCGTGAATTAGCCCATCAAGAGATTGGTGTGCGTATGTTGGAAAGATTGAAAGCTGATCTAGAGCCTTATGGCCAAGTAGAACAGTTTCCAAAAATGGAAGGCCGCCAAATGGTGATGGTATTGGCGCCTATCAAGAAGAAGTAAGTGTAGTAACCCACCCAATTAACTTTGTTAAAGAGGTGGAGAAGGATGAAAGTCCTATAAAAAGTATGTCTGGGTAATAGAAGTGCAATCGTCGATTGCCACCTAAGTCGTACAAATTAGTGAAAAGGGAGCAGTTATGCCCAAGATGAAAACCAAAAGCGGTGCAGCTAAGCGTTTTAGAGTTCGCGCAACGGGTTCTATCAAACGTGGTCAATCGTTCAAGCGCCATATTCTGACCAAGAAGACGACTAAGAACAAACGTCACCTTCGCGGTGCAGTAACGTTGCACGATTCTGATGTGAAATCAGTGCGTTCAATGATGCCTTACGCTTAATCCCAGGAGAATCAAATGCCAAGAGTTAAACGCGGGGTTACAGCAAGAGCCCGTCATAAAAAAGTTATCGATGCTGCTAAGGGTTACCGTGGCCGTCGTAAGAATGTATTCCGTATTGCTAAGCAAGCGGTTATGCGTGCAGGTCAATATGCCTACCGCGACCGTCGTAATAAAAAGCGCGTATTCCGTGCTTTGTGGATTACACGTATCAATGCCGCAGTTCGTCAGTACGATGTGACATACAGCGTATTCATGAATGGTATGAAGAGAGCTGGTATTGAGTTGGACCGTAAGGTTCTCTCTGATATGGCTATCAACGACAAGCCAGCATTTGCTGCCTTAGTCGCTCGTATCAAAACTGTTGTAGCTTAAGTAGGACCCGCAGATGGTTTCACTCGACCAAGTTGTCGAGGATGCCAAGCGGGACTTCGCAGGTGCCGCCGATTCGGCGGCCCTCGAAGACGCCAAGGCACGTTACCTCGGAAAATCCGGATTACTCACAGAGCGTCTTAAGGCGCTAGGTGCGTTAGAGCCTGAGGCTCGTAAAGCTGCCGGTGCAGAAATCAATAAAGTTAAATCCGCTGTAGAGGCTGCGCTTAATGAGCGCCGCGAAGCTATGGCTAATGCTGTTTTAGAAGCTCGTCTAAGTGCTGAAGCCATTGACATCACCTTGCCTGGAAGAGGTCAAGATGTTGGTAGTTTGCATCCAGTCATGCGTACTTGGGAGCGAGTTGAGCAAATTTTCCGTTCGATTGGTTTTGATGTGGCTGATGGTCCTGAGATTGAAAATGATTGGTTCAATTTCACTGCGTTAAATAGCCCAGAAAATCATCCAGCACGCTCTATGCAAGACACCTTTTATGTTGAGGGTGTTGATGAGAAAAATAAACCATTATTGTTGCGTACACACACAAGTCCTATGCAGGTGCGTTATGCCAGTGCGCATGTGAAACGCTACGCTAAAGAATCAGTCATGCCGCCGATTAAGGTGATTGCACCAGGTCGAACCTATCGCGTGGATAGCGATGCGACACATTCACCAATGTTTAATCAAGTGGAAGGTTTATGGATTGCAGAAAATGTTTCTTTTGCTGATCTAAAGGGTGTTTATACCGACTTTCTTAAAACTTTTTTTGAGACAGATGCAATTGATGTTCGCTTCCGTCCATCTTATTTCCCATTTACTGAGCCATCGGCAGAAATTGATATGGCCTTTGGTGGCGGTAAATTAGCCGGGCGTTGGTTAGAGATTTCTGGTGCGGGGCAGGTTCACCCAACTGTTTTGCGTAATATGGGTTTAGATCCAGAGAGATACATTGGCTTTGCATTTGGTTCAGGTCTAGAGCGCTTAACCATGCTGCGTTATGGCATTGATGATCTACGTTTATTCTTTGAAAACGACATTCGTTTCTTGTCGCAATTCCCAGCTTAATTACTGAGCAACTACTATGCAATTTTCAGAATCTTGGCTCAGGCAATACGTTAACCCTGATTTGACAACGGAAGAGTTGTCTCATGCTTTAACCATGGCTGGTCTTGAGGTTGAGGAAACGCATCCTTTGGCCCCACCATTTTCTAGTGTTGTGGTCGCTGAAATATTAGAGGCCACCCAGCATCCTGATGCAGATCGCTTACGAGTTTGTAAAGTGAATGCGGGTGGTGATACTTTGCAAATTGTATGTGGTGCGCCGAACGCGCGTGTGGGTATTAAGATTCCATGCGCATTAGTGGGAGCGCAATTGCCGCCATCTGAACAGGGCGGAAAACCTTTTGCAATTAAGTTAGGTAAGCTGCGTGGTGTTGAATCTCAAGGCATGTTGTGTTCAGGTAATGAATTGGGTATTCCTCAAGAAGTTGATGGCATTATGGAATTGCCCGCAGATGCACCAGTCGGGCAGGATATCCGTGAGTATTTAAAACTTGATGACACTATTTTTGTGATCAAACTCACGCCTAATAAGGCTGATTGTTTATCTGTTCTAGGTGTTGCACGTGAGGTAGCTGCTATTACAGGTGCTAAGTTGTGTGCTCCTAAGATGGATGTGCAGCAGGCAACAATTCAAGAAACTGTGCCTGTTAAGGTGGAGTCAGATGATTTGTGTGGGCGCTTTGCCGGCAGAGTCATTAAAGGTGTTAACGCTAAAGCAAAAACACCTGATTGGATGGTTCGTTGTCTAGAGGGCGCGGGTCAAAGAAGTATTTCTGCTTTGGTTGATATTTCTAACTATGCGATGTTAGCGATTGGTCAGCCAACCCATGTATTTGATTTGCAAAAATTAAAAGGTGGTTTGACTGTTCGTTGGGGGCGTGAAGGTGAACAGTTAGAGTTATTAAATGGTCAGACAGTTTCTGTTGCGCCGTTGAATGGTCAGTCCGTTGGTGTGATTGCTGACGAGCAAGGTTTAGAAAGTCTTGCAGGCATCATGGGTGGCAATCCGACATCTGTCACATTAGATACACAAGATATTTACGTTGAGTCTGCCTTTTGGTGGCCCGTAGCTATTCAAGGCCGCTCACGCCGATTTAATTTTTCCACAGATGCAGCGCATCGTTTTGAGCGTGGCGTTGATCCTGCTGGCACAGTGGATGCCCTTGAGTTTATTTCCGGATTAATTCGTGAGGTATGTGGTGGACAGTTAGGGCCAGTTACTGATCAGGTATTGGCTTTACCGCAACGTTCACCGGTTCGTTTGAGAGTGGCTAGAGCGCAGCGCGTTATTGGTGTACCTCTAACTGCTGATGTGATTGCAGGATTATTTGATCGCATCGGTTTGTTATATCAACGCGAAGTTCAACAAGATGGCGATGTTGCTTTTGTCGTAAATCCACCTAGCTATCGTTTTGATATTGAGATTGAAGAAGACTTAATTGAAGAAGTCGCTAGACTTTATGGTTTTGAAAATATTCCAGCCAATCCTCCTGTGGCAGAGCAACGTATGCAGGGCACTGATGAGGCGCGTAGAGATATTCATGCTCTTCGTCATGCAATCGCTGGCAGAGCCTATCAGGAAGTATTGAATTTTGGTTTTATTGATGCTGACACGGAAGAGAAGTTAGCTGGCAATCAAAATCCAATCAAAGTTCTAAATCCGATTGCGAGTCAGTTGTCTGTGATGCGTAGCAATCTGATCGGTGGGTTGGTGCAAAATTTACGCCAGAACTTAAATCGTAAAGCAACCCGTGTGCGTTTATTTGAGGTGGGTCGTGTATTCCAGCGTAACCCCAATGTGGCGGTTGGTGAGTTAAGTATTGCTGGTTACGATCAGCCGATTCATATTGCTGGGTTAGCGTATGGTAGCGCTTTGCCAGAGCAGTGGGGCGTGCCGACAAGAGCGGTTGATTTCTTTGATGTGAAGGGCGATCTTGAAGCCTTATTAGCACCTTTAGAGTTTTCAACTAGAAAAGTGGCTCATCCTGCACTTCACCCAGGACGTAGTGCTGAGGTGGTGGTGCGTTACCGAGGTAAAGACATCGTACTTGGCTTTATTGGTGAATTACATCCGCGTTTACAACAGGCTTATGATCTGCCTGCAGCCCCAGTGATGTTTGAAATTGATTGGGCAGCCATTGTTGAGATTGGTTTGCCGACGATTGCGGCGATTAGTAAGTTTCCAGTTGTAACCAGAGACTTGGCCGTTGTTGTTAAACAATCAGTGACGGTTGCTCAATTATTAGATGCGATGAAATCATCAAAGCAGGTACTAATTAAGAAGATTGAGTTATTTGACGAATTTAAACCAACTGCTGGCCGTATGGGTGGCATGGCTGAACATGAGAAAAGTTTAGCTTTCCGCATTACTTTGTCAGATGATTCAGGTACATTACAAGATGCACAAGTAGAACCAGTAGTTTCTAGCCTCATAGAAGCTATGAGCGTAAAATGCGAAGCTAGAATTCGTTAATACTAAAAACAAAAGCGATTAACACGGAGTCCTGAAATGAACGAAACAGGTACGATTACTAAAGCAGAATTATCTGATGCCTTGTTTGACCAGGTAGGTTTGAACAAGCGTGAAGCTAAAGATTTAATTGATGCTTTTTTCGAAACAGTCGGCACTTCTTTAGAGGCCGGTGTTGACGTTAAGATTTCAGGATTTGGTAATTTTCAGTTACGCGAAAAATCTGCAAGGCCAGGGCGCAATCCGAAGACAGGAGAGTTAGTGCCTATTTCAGCTAGGCGCGTGGTTACATTCCACGCTAGCCAAAAGCTTAAAGACAAGGTTGATCCTAAGCTCTAACGAGTTCTATCTATGGAAAAGAATGGTAGCGGCATGATTGCCGGGGACTCGCTCCCTCCGATTCCAGCGAAACGCTACTTCACGATTGGTGAGGTGGGCGACCTCTGTGAGGTTAAGCCGCATGTGTTGCGTTATTGGGAGCAGGAGTTTAATCAACTAAAGCCTCAGAAGCGTCGTGGTAACCGACGTTATTATCAACACCATGAGGTTGTATTAATTCGCCGCATTCGTGAACTTCTTTACGAGGAGGGTTTTACGATTAGTGGTGCCAGAATTAGATTGGAAGAGCAGCAGGGAGGTGTCGAGATTGAGTCCACAGAGGCTGGATCAATCAGAGCTGACCTGTTGGCGGTTCTGCATATTCTTTCTAAATAGTTTCAATTTCGGGGCGTAGCGCAGCCTGGTAGCGTACTTGCATGGGGTGCAAGTGGTCGGAGGTTCAAATCCTCTCGCCCCGACCAACTCTTATTTATTTAATTAAAACTCACCTTTAACGGTGGTTAGCCCTAGAGCATCCCAATCAAGCATGCCGCCGCGGTAGTAATAAATTTTGCTGGCTGGGAACCCATCTCTTACCATGGCATTCATGGCCGATGGGCTTTGAGGGCAAACAGGACCATTACAGAAGCCGTAAACTTTCTTAGCTTTACTGCAATCCCATTTTTGCTTGTTGCCATCGGGTAGTTTTTTGCAACCGAGTTCATCCATACGCATGGCAACTTCGGTATAGGGAATGCTGATGGATCCTGGGATAGTGCCTTTCACACGATCATTGGGGTCGCGCATATCAACGACTAAAGCATTCTTATCACCCAGCGCTTCAATGATTTCAGATTCAGTTACTGGAACTACGCCAGCAACTGGAATTAGTGGTTGTAGAGTGCCGCCATTTTTGGCACATGGTGTCATGACGCGTGTAATGGTGATAGGGCCTTTGCTGCTTTGAATGACAACTTCTTTTTTACCCTCAAAAATATTGAGGGGAGTGCCTGGTGCTATGGTGGCCGCTTGAGACCAGGCTAATGAGCTTGTTATTAAGCTGGCAACTAAGATCAATAATTTTTTCATCATGCTTCCTAATTAGATGTTTTAAATTGTATTTACCATTAATGGATAACGTATCTTGGGTGTTATAGCTTGCTGACAAATTACTAATTACTGGATATTCCTAGGTGTTTGGGTATTAAATTGTTATAAAAAATACCTAACTAATCATGGGGTCAACGGTTTTTCACCGGTAAATAATAGATTAATAATTGGCATTATTTATATATTTGATAAATATATTAATTAATAGAAAATATTAAATAATTAATGTTTTGTATATAATATCTTCTTAGATTAGGATCTAATTTTAATAATTTAATAAAAACGGAGAAATAATGGCAACATATCAAGAGTTATTAGCTCAAAAAGCTGCTTTAGAAAAGCAAATCGCAGAGGCTCAAGTGGCTGAAAAAGCTGAGGGTGTAGCGAAGGCTAAGGCGATTATTGAGCAATATGGCTTAAGCGCTTCTGATTTATTTGCACGTAAAGGTGCGGTTGGTTCGCGTGGTGGTAAAGTGGCAGCTAAATACCGCAACTCAGCCACGGGTGAGACTTGGACTGGTCGCGGTAAAGCTCCAAAATGGATTGAAGGTAAAGATCGAACTCAATTTGCTATCTAACTATAGATAGTTCATCAATTGCTAGCGGCCTGTTCATCAGGCCGCTTCGCATTTCTTGGCCATACAGTCAATCATTAAAGCCTCTAATTTATCTCCGAATTTGATATTAGGCTCACCATTTTCTAAAATCAATAAATCTGATTTATATGATCTGATTAATGGATTTTTAATTTTCTTACCAAGCTTAGGAGAGGCTGAGTCCATGATTATCTTATTGGCTGAGGACATATTTAATATTTGAGGGTGTAATTTCAGAAACTCCTCCTCTACTAATATAGGTATATTGCGAGTATGGGTGTTTTTGCTTAGGTAGCTCGTTAAATGAACCTGCTCAACAGGTGATATATCTGAATCTATATAAATGATATCTGGGGCTAAAGATACTGCTTGCATTAGAGCCTCCAGGCTGTCAGCGGACATATGAAGATTTACTTCAGATTTCCATTGTTCAGTCAGCGCTTGAAACTCATTAAAAGATGTTTCACGCTTCATAATGGCTAACAGTAAAAACTGTGCGCCACAGCGTTGGCGGATGCCTAGACGCCTTCTTTTGAGTAATTGCTCTAATGAGGAGCTAAGGATCCGGCGGTGACCACCTTGGGTTTTCCAAGCCAATAATTCGCCAGTTTCAACCATCTTTTGGACGGTACCCAGTGATACTTGCAAATAACGCGCACTTTGGCGGGTACTCAAGTAATCCTTAGGATTTTCAAGATTTTTAACTTCCATTATTTATTTCCTGTTAAGTATTTAAAGGAAATTAGATGGTAAAAAGATTTTTTATTTTTGAAAATCGGGCGATTCTGATTTTTTTGTAGGAGATTTCTTACAAGACTCTTGCTAATAATCCTTATTTTATTAGGGGAAAGACCTAACTGCAGACCTGAAAGCTAAGGTTTACAGTCGTATTCAGTAAAAAAGTAAGGCAAATAGGTGCTTAGCCGTGTTAAGCTTCTATCTGCGGAACATCCTTCCGTTGCAGTTACAACTAGTTCGCAATCCGCTAACCGGTCAAGCCGTGTCGCGGAAGGTTTAACCCACTACAAATTCGGGATACCCGATGAAAGGTGAGCAATATGATGCAGTCCTACAGAGGTAGTTCTTATCTCTTTGGCGGTAACGCCCCCTACGTAGAAGAACTCTACGAAGCCTATCTTGAAA